>WNGQ01000110.1_pt1 | contig 73558 bp, 64 predicted proteins | sample 5407661 | NCBI WGS metagenome assembly WNGQ01 (sample SAMN13153382, study PRJNA577476) | soil metagenome | isolation source: 60 cm soil or saprolite under Garry oak tree replicate 2 | place: USA:California | collected 2016-06-15
CAGAATACCCTAACAGACAGGAGACAACGATGTTCATGGGACAAGTTTACACCAATGCACTCACTCCACATGTGCAACAAGCACTCCATGCTATCTGTTACCCGTTTGCCTCACTCTCCCTTCAGATGTATAATCTCTAACGACAAGGAAAGGTTTTCCCCACGGATCACCTGCCTTCTTAAACGATTCACTAAAAGGACTAACATCGTATGTTACAGACGCTTCCGCTTGTATTGTTCATCGTAATGAGTGAACTTTCGATAGGAGCTTTTACGGTACTTTTTGTGCTGGATTGGCGCAATGAAGTCAAACGCAGTTTTTTGATTACTTATGGGCTTATTTATATAGTTCTGACAGGACTTACCTACCTGTTTCAGCAGAATTTTTCAACTCCGGGCTTGCTCAATAGCTTTCCACAGCTTGATAAAGCCTGGACTGGCTATGAATCGCTTCCCCTGCTGCTCTTCCTGCTCCTGATGCTGCCATATAATCTCTTCCTTTGGCTGGACAAGAGAGCTGGTGTGGATGGTCAAGGAACCAAGGAGGATGGTCAGACTACGAAGGTGGAAGGGCAAAAGCGCTCTTCTCCAACACGCTCGCTGCGCCTGATCAGTGGAGGGTTAACAGTGCTGGCTGGCCTGACGACACTGTTCGTGATGGCGATGATCTACCGACCCATTGCATCCTCAAATATTGGGGGGGCGATTACTGTGGCCAGCTTCTTTGCGGCTGCACTGGCGCTAGGTGGAGTGATGACTGCGATGTGGCTGGGACACTGGTACCTGGTAACGCCTGCACTTTCGGAGAAACCGTTACTGTTTGCGACAACACTGGTGCTGTTGGGAGTGCTGGCTCAGGTGATTTTTGCCTTCACGGCAGGCCCAACCATAACACATGCCAGCAACATAGCTGTGACAACGCCAGCAGCGACCGCGACGGCTACTGCAACAACATCTCCATCACACACTCAAACCAAACCCGCAGGCACGCCGGTAGTAACACCTTTGAGTACGGATGCTATTGGCTGGCTGCGTATCCTGGTGAGTTTCGTGATTCCACTGATTTTAGGGGGTATCGCCTGGAAGTTGATACGCGACCGCTCGTTCCAATCTGCTACAGGCATGCTTTACCTGGTGGTGGTGTGTGCGCTGGCGGGCGAAGCTATCGCACGAGGACTGTTTTTGATGGGGTTGTAAATATCATCCCGGAATATATGGTGCAAAGGTAAGAGGACGACCAGGCCAGCTGGTCGTCCTCTCTTTTACTAGAGCTCTCCTGCTCTGCGAGCTTTTTCCATGTCTTTTAGTTCGCGGCGCAGGATTTTGCCGGAGGCAACCTTGGGTATAGCTTCAATGAATTCGACGCTGTGTATCTTTTTATAGCCTGCCAGCTTGCCATTGGCAAAGGCAACAATCTCTTCGGGGGTAACATCGAAGCCTTTTCGTATGACTACGAAGCCCTTGGGAACTTCACCGGCCTCATCATCGGGAATGCCAATGACGGCAGAATCCAGGACAGCTGGATGTTCCATGAGGAGGGATTCCAGTTCGGCGGGAGCTATACCGAAGCCCTTGTACTTAATCATCTCTTTCTTACGATCAACGATATAGGTGAAGCCATCGGCGTCTACATGACCGATATCACCGGTGTAGAGCCAACCGTCGCGCAAGGCGCGCGCGGTCTCCTCGGGCGCTTTCCAATAGCCCTGCATGACCTGAGGCCCGCGTATAATGATCTCTCCGTCTTCGCCGGTAGGTAATTCGCGCTCACCGGTCTCGATATCGACTATTTTCTGTCCCGTGTTATGTACGGGCAAACCGACGCTGTCTAGACGAACGAGCGCAGGGTCGGCTGGTTGGGCATGGGTAAGGGGGGATGCCTCGGTCATACCATAGCCCTGTACGACCTTGATATCTGCTTTCTGCTCCAGCTTACGAGCGGGATCGAGCGGCAGCGGCGCGGCTCCCGTGAAGACATATTTGACCGTCTTCATCCTACTGAGATCGACAGGGGCGTTGGCAAGGGCCAGCACGATGGGCGGAACTGCGAAGTAGTACGTCACGGCGTGCTTCTCGCACAGCTCAAGCGACTGAAGCAGGTCGAAGCGTTCCATGATGACCTGTGTGCCACCGCAAGCCAGGAATCCCCCAGTTAACATGACGCCGTAAATATGGTAGAAGGGCAGGAAAATCAGAGCTACATCGGTAATGCTCGTGCCAAGAGCGGTCGTAAATTGCAGGTTGTTGGATGCCAGGTTGCGATGAGTGAGGAGAGTCCCCTTGGGAAAGCCGGTGGTACCTGAAGAGTAGGGCAGAGCTAACAGGTCGTCGGCGCTAACTTCAACATGTGGGGGGTGTTTGGGCGAGGATTCACGCATGAGTCTGGCGAAAGGAATGGCTTCTGGCATGCTTTCGGGAACATGATTGCCTGTTACCAGGATATATTTCAGGTGAGGAAATGATTTCTGACTTAAAACGAGTTGCAGCAAAGGCAGGAGTTCACGCTGGATCAGTATGGCCCTGGCTTCCGAGTTTTCAAGCTGGTACGCGATTTCACGCTCTTTATAGCCGGGATTCATTGGACTGACGACGATACCAACCGAGGCGGCAGCGATGAAGGTAACGGTATACTCCGGGCGATTGGTCGTAAAGAGGCAGATACGATCACCTTTTTCCATACCCAGGTTATGGAGGCCGTTGGCGATACAGTTGACCATAGATACCACTTCACGATAGGTGAGAATAAGATCGTGATAGATGATCGCCGGACGCTCAGGAGCTCGCCCCGCGGCTGCACGCAAAAGGTGGTCATAGGGAACGTCAGGGAAATCTACCGGGGGACGGAAGAGCTCAGGTGTTACCATTTTCTCAGACATGACTGGAGTCCTTTCTGACTCAGGTTTGGGCGATTATCGAGGTCGCCTCTACGACATTGTAGTACCTACTGCTTTTCAGAAGACTTACATACGGAAATGAGGAGCCATAGATCATGCTTGGATCTGCGCTGTATTTTATGGATTGTAGCATACTCTAGTTGAGCTAGGAGGTCAAGAGGATATTCCTGGGAAGCTGCTTCATGGAAGCTGTATATGCGTTAAAATAGTGTTACAATGGCTTTGACAAGCGCAAAGCATAACAAAAAAAGCGCCATTACAGATATGAGGGGGTAACATGAGCAATCGAAGAGAAATCGAAGGCATCGATTGGAGTGGCGATAGGATCTTACCAGCATTCCAGGCGCCACAAGCATTGACCGTATTTGATTTGCGTGGGGCTTCAGCGGAAGTGCAACTGAGTGCAGTCACAATGGCAGGCCTGATCAATCGGCCTCAACCGAAGGTCTATCTCATCACCAGCGACGAAGAAGTCTTCTGGCTTAAAGAAGCTCTTGGCTCAATACCGCAAGAAACTTCTGTCGCTAACGGCGATGGAATCCTCGCGGTTTTACTGATCGGCTATCGCACTGCGATTCAGGGTATGATTATCTATAATCCCGATTTCAGTGATAGCATCAATATTGCTACCACAATGGCGGGTCAGCGCGAGGGTATTGTCGTCTCGCCCACACAAGCCCAGGACTGGCAACAGACCTATAATCTTCCCATTCTCGCCGATTTACGCACCTACCAATGGAACAATCGACTACAAGCATATGACTGGGCGCGGCAAAACCTTCTACCAAATAGCTCATCTCACGCTGTTGCAGGACTTGATCCCAAGAATGCTGCCGGGCTACGCTCATTTCTGGTGGCAACCAATACCTTTGTGTACTATCTCGACTCGCGCAACTTTCTTCCTGATGTGACCAACAATTTCCAATCGGAGCGGGGTCTGATGCAGGCGATTTTCAAAGAATATTCGCCTGGGGCTGTCCATCTTGGCTGGTTCATCGATGAAGGAAGCGGCGTAAGCCTGACTTCGGATGCTGCTTTAACGGTACTGGCTACCGATAATTTTTATAACCTGGAGGTCTGGACGAGTGTGCAGTCCTCCACGGCAAGCGCCAGGGAAGCGCCATTGGCTGAAGCAGTACCAACGCTTTCCGCTAACCAGGTCGCTATTTCGTTCACGATCAGCGATGGAGACAATCTCCAGTATATCCAACATCACATGCTGCGGCTCTGGCGAGACTCGTCACGTGGTTCGATTCCAATTGGCTGGACTATCTCACCAGCGCTGATACAGGCAGCGCCAGGTCTGGCCGCGTACTACTATCGAACAGTTACGGCCAATGATGATTTTATTGCCGGGCCGAGTGGAGCGGGTTATATGTTTCCTTCACGCTGGCCCGCCCAGGAACTACCTGGCTTTTTACAGCGCACGGGCCGATTGATGGAGAGCATGCACCTGTCGACGCTGGAAGTCCTGGATATCGATTTTTTACAAAGCACGGGGATACCGATCATCGCGAACTTGCGGCAGACAGGGATGGTCCTCAGCGATCCAAACTTGCAGCTACGATTAATTCAGGGCCTGCTGCCTTACGGTCTGCATGGCCTCTTGAACGGCGCCGGAACCAAGATGCCCAAGGTGCACATGGCGCAGGGTGTCCCTGTCTATCAGAATCTCGGACTTGCTGATAGCGTCTCTAAGACTCTAGAGCTGGTGAGAAACGCGGTATCATCCAACCAGCAGCGTCCGCTCTTTTTGAATGTCTATATCCTGGCATGGTCCATGACCCCTTCTGACATCAAGAAGGTGATCCAGCAGTTGGGAAATCAATACGTGGTAGTGACACCTGGAACTTTAATGACAATGATTGCGAAAGGAAAGTAGAGGATGAAAACTCGAACCGCTGTTTTGTATGCAGCAGGAGAGCCAATTCGCGTAGAAGAAATTGAGCTTGACCCACCTAAGGAGCACGAGGTGCTGGTGCGAATGGTTGCCGCTGGTATTTGTCACTCGGACCATCACGTTGCTACAGGAGAGATGCCTGCGTACCTGCCTATGGCCCTTGGCCACGAGGGCGCCGGCATTATAGAGGCTGTTGGTCCTCATGTCACACACTGCAAAGTGGGTGACCACGTCGTGCTGAGCTTCATTCCAGGGTGTGGAAAGTGCCGCTATTGCCTCTCCGGTCACTCCAACCTGTGTAATAAAGGGTCCGCTACAACGTTGGGTCCCCAGCTCGATGGAACGTTTCGCATGCACAGTGGCACAACAAATATTGGTCAATTCTGCCTGCTATCCAGTTTCAGCGAGTTCACAGTGGTTCCCGATATTTCAGTGGTGGTCGTGGATAAGGAATATCCATTGAATCGTGCAGTGCTAGCCAGTTGTGCCGTTCCAACGGGGGTGGGAGCGGTCATCCACCGTGCGAAGGTGACGCCTGGAAGCACAGTAATGGTCATTGGGTGCGGCGGCGTGGGTGTCAATATCATTCAAGGCGCGAAACTGGCTGGGGCGCGCATGATCATCGCGGTAGATATCCATGATTTTAAGCTGGAGATGGCACAAACGCTGGGTGCAACCCATATTATCAATGCACGAGAGAAGGACCCGGTACGAGCAGCGAAAGAACTCACCGACGGCATGGGAGTAGATTATGCCTTTGAAGCAATCTCCACTCCTGAGACTATAGGACAGGTCGCTGCCGCGACGGGGAAAAATGGAATAATAGTAATTGTTGGCCTGACCGATGCAAAGGTTACTTCGATGCCTATCCCTCCCATGCTCTTTGTCCTTTTGCAAAAGACGATCATGGGCACGATCTACGGCGATTCACAACCACAAAAGGATATTCCCGAGTTGTTAGCTTTGTATAAAGATGGCAAGCTCAAGTTGGATGAGTTGGTGACGCGTACTTATACGCTCGACCAGGTAAACGAGGCCTACAACGATACACTGCAGGGACGTACTATTCGTGGTGTAATTGAATTCAAGTGACCTGCATCTAGAAGCAATGTAGAGAGCGAATGAGGAAAGGCTGAATGTCAGAAGCGACAGACGAGTTCAAGCGAAATCTCAAAATTGCCTTTGATTCCATCAACGAGGGACAGACCTTCACCTTTCGACGCACTTTCAACGAAGGGGATGTAGCACTATATTTTCTCATTTATGAATATATCGATTTGTGAACAACTCATCAAATCCTTTTTAAGAAAAAACAAGTACTTTTGAGTGTTTTTTTAGCCTAAATGTAATTTAGATGATATACTTACTTTTGTTCATCTCGACTCTGCTCATGGATGAGGGAGGGGTGTCTCTTACCGCACGAAGCGATAGGTATTCTCGTGAGATATACCGATGGCGATGTAGTGGTAGTAGTCGCTGAACCAGGTTCAGCAATGTAGAGGAGGTAGAGATGTTTGAACCGCGGAACATGGAGAATGATATCGATAAACTCCCTACCGCCCCAGAACATCCTCGTATTGCGCCGTCAGATCCACACGACATCATAGCAATGGTGCAGCAGCATGTTGCTCTGATGGCAGGTCAAATGATAGAACTTATCCTGGTTCTTGAACAACTCACACGAATTTGCCTGCAATTACGTTATGTAGGGCAGCGCAACTATAAACTGGTCATTCATGAGTATTTGCAAGCGGTCGAAGTTTATCCTGACAACGCGTATGTTCATTTCTCATTGGGCACTATTCAGCAACAATTGGGTAATTTCGATAAGGCGGTCAACGCTTACAACCTGGCACTCTGCGAGAGTTCACTTGAAGTGATCGCCAGATACAATGCTGCGCGATGCCTGCTCTACCAGGGACTATCAGATGATGCAATTCAGCAGCTATCACAGGCACTGAGAAAGGTGCGACAGACTTCAACAGGGGCAGAGTCCCTTGAGGACAGAATATGGGCTGCTCGTCCTCGTAAAGAGAGTGGAGAGAACGGAACACCAGAGAAAGAAATATTAAAGCTCATTGAAAAAGCTGAAGAGCGCATCAAACGGCAGTCCCAAAAGCAGACTCTACTACCACTAAAACAGACTGCGCCCACTCAAAGTACCGCCGAATCGCCCCAGGAGATACCCGCTATTCCTTCTGGAGGCGCACTTTCCGAAGATGCACCCCCATCAGCACAACCGGATGAGCCACGCGTTCATGATGACCTCGCAGGAATGTATGTGCAGCGAGGTTTTCTGGATGACGCTCTTGCCGAACTGCACGTGCTAACAATTATCTACCTGCGGCGCAAGCAGTTAAGAGAGGCGGGAGCTACCATACGACGCATTGGCAAAATTTATGCGCAGGTAGGAGACGTAGAGGAGGCGTTGATAAACCTGCGCCACGCAGCAGATCTTATGCCTGGCGACGTGGACCTTTTACGTGAGATTGTTGACTACTGTCTCCAACTGGGGATGAGAAAAGATGCAACTCAATACCTGATGGTGATTGCCCGGCACTACTTTGATCATCGTCAGTTCAATGAAGCGGTTGCGGTACTCCAACTCCTGATCACTTATGATGCTAAAAACTATGAGGCATATGATCTACTTGGTCAGATCTACCAGGTGGAAGGTAAGTTTGAGCAGGCTAGCGGGGTGTACCATCGCCTTGCCAGGTTACACAACGAAAGCTCTATCGCGTGGGAACGCCAGGCAACTTTGCAAGAATTGCGAACAATGAAACCTGAATAATCCAGCATAATTCAGCCCCTCCCTTTTTTCTCTTGAACTTCCTCAACTATTCTCGTACAATGACTTGTACATAAAAAAGATGTTCCCCTATTGCCACCACGAATTTACCACGATAGAACAAAGGAGTCTATGATGACACAACGCGAAGCGGTGATTGTTGAAGCAGTGCGCACTGCGGTAGGACGCAGGGGCGGACGACTGAAGGACTGGCACCCGGTGGATTTACTTGCCCAGACACTCTCAGCCCTGGTGCAACGTTCGACGATCGATCCCGGAGTAGTAGAGGATGTGATAGTAGGATGTGTGAGCCAGGTAGGAGAGCAGAGTCTAAATGTTGGACGGAACGCGGTTCTCGCGGCGGGTTTTCCTGAAACTGTACCAGGTACGACGGTTGATCGGCAATGCGGTTCCAGCCAACAGGCTATTCATTTTGCAGCGCAAGGTGTACTCAGTGGTGCATACGATGTGGCGATCGCGGGCGGCGTTGAGGTGATGACGCGTGTACCGATGGGCTCTTCGTACATGCAAGGTCCCGGAGAGCCCTTTGGTAGCCAGATGCTGAAACGCTATGATAATGGGCTGGTTCACCAGGGCATCAGCGCTGATTTAGTGGCACAGAAGTGGGAGATCAGCAGGAACGAACTCGACGAGTTCAGCCTCGAGAGTCATCGCCGGGCTGCCCGCGCGACAGCAGAAGGACGCTTCAGCAGCCAGATCGTCCCTATTCCTGTAAAAAACGAGGATGGCACTACGAGCGTATTCGAACAGGATGAAGGGATACGCACTGATACCAGCCTTGAGATGTTAGCCAGTCTTAAACCCGCGTTTAAGCCCGATGGCTTGATTACCGCCGGTAACTCCTCGCAGATTAGCGACGGCGCAGCAGCGGTGCTCATCATGGAGCGCGAGACCGCTGAGCGATTGGGACTGAAGCCGCGCGCGCGCTTTGTTTCCTTCTCTCTGGCGGGAGATAATCCTATTCTGATGCTGACCGCACCGATTCCTGCAACATTCAAGGCGCTTGAACGGGCAGGACTGACCATGAACGATATAGACCTGGTGGAGATCAACGAAGCATTCGCCAGTGTCGTGCTGGCATGGCAACGAGAGACCAGGACTGATTTTCAGCGTGTCAATGTAAACGGAGGAGCGGTGGCGATAGGGCATCCGCTGGGTGCCTCTGGAGCACGCCTTACTACTGTCCTGCTGCATGAACTGGAACGCACTGGCGGACGTTATGGTCTGCAAACTATCTGCGAAGGTGGTGGAATGGCAAACGGCATGGTTATTGAAAGGATATAGTGCTATGCTCAATTTTGCGCCAACGCAAGAGCAGGAAGAGATCCGCCAACTGGCACAGAGCCTGGCAATGGAGCAGGTACGCCCACAGGGACGCAGCGCTGAACAACAAGGCGATATCTCACCAGCACTGATGAAGACACTTACACAGACCGGACTGACAACACCTTTTCCAGAAGAATATGGCGGCTCGGGAGCAGTAGAGGCGGTAACATATACGTTGATCGCAGAAGAGTTGGGCTTTGGCGACGGTGCGCTGGCAATGAACATTATCGGATCGCTGATGGGGCCGTTGACAGTGCTACTGGCGGGAGATAAAAGCCAGCAGCAGCACTATATTACGCCATTCTCCGATGCTTCGCGGGGGCATCTACAACGGGGAAGCCTTGGATTCTCCGAACGTACCGGCGGTTATTACGTGACAGAAATTAGCGCGACGATACGTACGGAAGGTGAACAGTATATCCTTAATGGCAGCAAGCGCGATGTGATACACGGAGGGCAATCCAGTCCACGCGTGGTGCTGGTACGCCTTGAAGGAACAAGTGGAACCGAGGGCGTGTGCGCATTGATGGTTCCACTGGACATTGCTGGTGCACGTGTCAGTCATGATGAGGGGAAATTGGGGCTGATCGCGGCACCAAGCGCGGCATACACGTTCGAGAACGCGTCGGTCTCCGCGACCTGTATGCTCGGTCAACCTGGAGGCAGTGGAGTATTACGAGCTGCGGCATTGTATAATATCTTGCGCGCGGGTGTTGCGTGTGGCACGGCACGAGCGGCGCTTGACTATGCGATGGATTACGCCAGGGGGCGCATTGCCTTCGGACGCCCAATTGTCTCATACCAGGGGATCGCATTTATGATCGCGGAGATGGCAATGAAGCTGGATGCTGCCAGGCTACTTACCTGGCGCGCGGCAACAAGTTGGGACCGGGGAACTGGTTGTGAGACGTTCGTGCAGGAGGCCGAAGTAGCACAGTACCAGGCCATAAAAATCGCGAAGTCAGCAACGATAGATGCCATTCAAATCCTGGGTGGGGCAGGATTCATCCAGGATCACCCAGCTGAAATGTGGATGCGTAACGCGGCAGCAATGGAGTAACATAACATGATTGATTTTACCCTCAGCAAATTCCAACAGGCAGCACGCGACTACGCTCACCAGGTCGCTCTGGAAGAGATGCGGCCTATCTCGCTCGAATGCGACCGCACGGAGAAGATTCCCGACTCGTTCATGTGGAACATGCAGCGGCGCTTCTGGGCAGGAGCTGCCGGTCAAGCACGCACGCAGGCACAGGAAGGAGAAGAAAAGCAGGACAATATCCTCTCGATCCTCTCTCAGGAGGAAATGGCGTGGGGGGACGCAGCTCTCTCCACAGCGATTCCTGGGCCCGGGCTGGCTGCTCCTCCAATTCTCTCGCAGGGAACGCCTGAACAGCAGGCGAAGTTCCTTGGCCCGTATATGGATGGGCAATTGCATTGGGGTGCGCTGGCGTTGACAGAACCGGGGATCGGTTCGGATGTGGCTGGCATGTCTACCACAGCGGTGCTGGAAGGCGATGAGTGGGTGCTCAATGGTCATAAACACTACATCACTAACGGGGCTCGCTCAGACCTGGTAGTTACGTTCGCAACCATTGATAAAAGCCTGGGAAGAGAAGGCATCCGGCCGTTTGTCGTACCCAGGGGTACTCCCGGTTTTGTAGTTGGACGTATTGAAGAAAAAATGGGTTTACGCGCCTCACAGACGGCCGAACTGATTTTTGAGAACTGCCGGATTCCCAAAGATCACTTACTAAGCGGCCGCGAGAGCAGCAAGAAGGCAGGATTTAAGGCAGCTATGGGCACGTTGGACGCAACGCGCCCGATGGTGGGTGCGCTGGCTGTTGGCATCGCGCGAGCAGCGCATGAGAAAACCTGTCAGTGGGTGCAGGAGGAACTGCCAAAGGGATTCTCCGTGTATAAACGCCGGGAGATCGAGCTGGAGTTGGATGAGATGGGCCAGGAGTTGGAGATGGCTCGCTTCCTTGTGTGGCGTGCAGCATGGATGGCTGATAGGAGGATTCCGAACTCGAAAGAGGCATCTATGTGTAAGGCCTACGCGGGGGGATTAGTGATGAAGGTTACATCCGCAGGTGTACGCATTTCGGCTCCTGGCGAAAACTCTGAGTCCAGGCAATTTCTCCAAAAGTGGTTCCGCGACGCGAAAGTTTTTGATATCTTTGAGGGTACAGCACAAATTCAACGATTGGTTATTGCCCGCCGTTTGTTCCCAGAGGTAGATATCCCGTAAAGCCCATCTATGATTATGCAAAGCCAGCCCAGTAAGTCCTTTACTGGTGCCGGCTAGCATAATATATTATTTCTGGGTATTTTCTACCAAAACTTCTTCCTCGTCGTCCAGCAGAATATCATCTTCCTCTTCGTACTGCTGATACAGTTTGGCGATGAGAGAACGGTTGTCGCGTTTGTTTGCGCGGCGTCGCTCTAACGATTCACGCTTAAGGTTGTCGCGTTTCATCTCTGAGCGTTTATCACGTAGCTTCCCTCTCATGCTTTCACCTCCTCTCCATTGGGATAGTGATGCGTTGCTTTCTAGCAGACAGACACAATGTGCTGAGCATGTTGGTAGAGCCTTTCCTTGAACAGGTAGATACGTCTCCCACAGGAACATTCGTCGGTAAGACGTACAATAAACTGGCAGATCATTTCAACTCTCTATGGATGTAGTTTTGATGTTTTCATGTTGAGGAGAACCAGCGCATTGCGAGGAAAAGCAGGGGAAAAGAAAACGCCCGGACACTAAAGGTAATCCGAGCAGCAACATCAATCGGCATAGAATTACTTACTACACTCCCATGTTGCTCAACGGATGAGTTCCACCGTTTCGAACACATTGCGCGACTCTTTCAAGCACTTTCTGCATAGAACTCACCCCCCTTTAAACTATGTGTTTTCTTACTTTGCTACTAACAAAACAACGCTAATGCTAGTATGAGTGTACTTGTAGATATTGGAAAAGTCAAGAGCAATCAGGATGATTTTTCAAGGCTTTACCAAAGTCGAGTAGCATCAATACATAAAGAGTAACTTCTTCTCGTATTTTTAACTAGATGGATTCATCCTCATTGGGCATTCGTAGCCAAGACAACAAATACATGCTTAGGAAAGAGAAAAAATGCATAGTAACATGAGCACATCCAGACCTAGGGCATACGCCATGTTTTGTCTTCTGATTTTAGGCGCTCTTGTACTATTAGCCGCCTGCGGAAGTAACTCCACAAACACGGGCTCACCGGCATCAACACCAACCGCAACGACCAACACAGCTCCTAATACCCCTACTGCCACGTCTTCTGGCAGTGGTTATGGTCGATATGGCAATGGAGGTGGCAATACGACTCCGACAGCGACTACCGCTCCTACTGGAGCGACGAAATCGGCGACTATCACGACGGATAGCAGCGGCCAATTCACATTCAGCCCTACATCGATGACGATCTCGGTTGGTACCACTATTGTCTGGAAGAATACCACACAGACTCCCCATACCGTGACGAGTGATGATGGCAAATCATTTAATTCTGGAGACTCAGCGCCGATTGGTCCCGATGCTACATTTTCTTGGAAATTCACGAAGACAGGAACCTTCGCTTACCATTGCGATTTCCACCCCTACATGAAGGCTACCATCATCGTAAAGTAGCTCCAGCAAGTTTCAGCAGATGAGGGATACCAACTAATAAGTGGCTCAATGCAGGCATGTGCACTGAACCAAGATGTTTAGCTTTGGTAGTTGCCAGCCTGGGTTAAAAATATTTTTAGCAGGCCATAGATGATGAGAGCAGCGATTCCAACCTCGAGCACAATCATTGTGAGCCAGAGCCACGTGAGATTGTGCGTATGCGAGGTGACATCCAGCGAATTGACGAATAGCGGAATCAAAATCAATAGTGGAACCGCAAGGATAGCGAGACAGAGGAGTATAACAAAGGCAGGCAATATGTAACGCCACATACCTGAGTCGCGTAAGTTTTCGGTCTTGGCTGTACCATAGGCTGTTCTATGTTCAGTAGCTACTATCTCTGAGGATGCAGGAATGGATTTCTCTGCTGGTGAAACCATGGTAGACTGTTCAGTGGTGGTTTTCTCGTTCATGATCTATCTCCTAATAATCCTGTGATTAAGGCAACCTCAGTATATCATAATTTCTCGTGAGGAAAGAGCGAGTCGCGCGTTATATTGTACACAGCAAGATAGTTTGATACAATGCAAGCAATTTCCTCTCACTCATCGTTGATAACTTAATCTCCATCCTGGCCATAAGAAAATAGGAAACTATGCGACAGAAGCAAGAAGCCAGTGCACTTGAGAACGAAACTGTCTCCTGGTGGAGTTGGCGCCCTGGCATTAAACCACGAAATGCATTTATCATCGGAGGGCTTCTTTCGTTGGTTGCTTTGTTACTGCTTTGTCTCGGGCTGTTTACTCTGATATTTGGAATTGAGGATAGCGTATCGCAGCCACTTCAAGTACCTGGTATCGTGACTCAACATAGAGCAAACAGCGGTGATGGACAGCTCCGCCTGAGGATTCGTGTACATACAACAGGTTTCTCAGACGAAGTTGTCCCGGTCGTTTCAGAAATTGAGTTTCATAGTATTCGTGATGGCGATACTATTTTGCTGGACTATTCACCAAATCTGCACATTTTGTATGCCCTGGAGGGTAACGGCCAGCGCTATGTCCTGCCAAATTCCGGGTCATCAGGAATTTTTGTTGGAGCGGTGGCATTGCTGCTCCTGGGTAGCGTTCTTTTGCTCTATCCAGCAGTATTGGCTTATTTGGGATGGCGTGATTTATATGACAGGAGAGAGAGTCGCTGCGAGATTACGGGGAAAGTCATCAGTTTACGTGCGGCGGCACAGACACGCGCCGGTCGTCCCGGATTAACCCCGCGCCCGACACGAACATGGTACGGCGTTGCGCTCAGTTTCATTGATACATCCGCTCTTGAGCAGGTTATGACCTTCGCAATCAGGGAAGAGGTCTATAAGTCATTACGTCGAGGGGACATCGTTCATATTACATATTCGCCCAATCTGCATTATGCCTATGTTGTGGAGCCCATCGAGGGTGGGGAGCGTGCCGAGTGAAAAAGCAGGCCCTATTGCGTGAGATACAGCGAAGCAGCCAGCAGGTGCTGGACACTATCTTTCCACCACGCTGCGCAGGATGCAAAAGAAGCGGAAACGTGCTTTGTTCATCGTGTATTGCAAAGTTTGGACCGGTGATACCTTCTTCCTGTCAACGCTGTGGGAGAGCTATACTAGAACCAGACATGATCTGTCGAGCGTGTTACGGCCATCCTTCAGGGCTGAATGGGTTACTCTCGTACGGTAGCTATGAGGAGCCTCTCCGCTCCTGCATCCATGAGTTGAAATATGACGGGAATGTACGTCTGGCAGAACCGTTAGGCTTATTACTGGCAGAAACGTTCGGTCGCTTCAGTATGGTTACCGATGCTATTGTCCCCGTGCCGTTGCACCATGATCGACAACAGCAACGTGGCTATAATCACGCACAATTGTTGGCAGAGGTCTGTGCCAGGCAGTCGCGCGTCCCGTATCATGAGCATATGCTGGTGAGACACCGGGCTACCCTTCCTCAAGTAGGCCTTTCAGTGCAGGAACGATACCAGAATATCGCAGAAGCTTTTCTCTGCACGCCATCTTACGCAACTGGTGCGCTCGTTGGACGTAATATAGTTATTATTGACGACGTTGCGACGACAGGGGCGACATTGGAGGCCTGTGCGGCACCACTCTTCGCAGCAGGAGCAAAGGAAGTGAGAGGACTGGTGCTGGCACGTCCGCGATGAGGAATACCAATTCAGAAAGAGATTGTACACGAGATTAACAGCAGGGTGTGTTATAATAAGCCACAAAAGAGTAATGTGCCATATGCCAAGTAGTAGTATTTCTGTTTCGATATATCATTAAAAGAACTGTAGAAGTACGACTAGTCCTGAAAATAGAGAGGATTATTGATGTCGAACAATGGGAAATGGATCAGAACGAGCTTATTATTGCTCCTGGTTACGCTGGCCATTGTTCTGGTTGTGGTCTTTTTCCGTTCACCATCCGACACGCAATCGGTGAATGTCTCTACCATCCTGGCGGACATTAAGACGGATATGCACAAAAACCAGCAAGATACGCTCAACGTCGCTAGCAATACACTTACATTGACGAGGGGAAACGCCCCAGATGCAGCCAAGGAAGCAGCAAGCATCAATGATACATTTGATACAACCCAGGTCCTCAAAGACAACGGTATAAACTACTCAAATAGCCACCTGCTCGTCTTGCAATACGAACCACCAAGCGCTTTGGGAGCGTGGGTGAATATACTGGTGAGTTTCATTCCTTTTATTGCGATAGGAGCATTACTCATCTTTATGATGCGCCAGGCGCAGGGCAGTAATAACCAGGCGCTTTCTTTCGGGAAGAGCAGGGCGCGCATGTTTATGGGTAATAAACCAACGGTGACATTTGCTGATGTCGCCGGCGTTGAGGAGGCAAAGCAAGAGCTACAGGAGATTGTCGAGTTTCTGAAATATCCTGAAAAGTTCGTTGCTCTCGGAGCACGTATTCCTAAAGGGCTGCTCCTTGTTGGACCTCCCGGAACAGGTAAAACGCTTATCTCGCGTGCTGTTGCCGGCGAGGCTGGAGTTCCATTTTTCAGTATCAGTGGTTCTGAGTTTGTAGAGATGTTTGTGGGGGTTGGCGCCAGCCGCGTTCGTGACCTCTTTGACCAGGCAAAACGCAACAGCCCATGTATCGTCTTTGTGGATGAAATTGACGCGGTTGGCCGCCAGCGCGGTGCTGGTCTGGGTGGCTCACACGACGAACGGGAACAGACCCTCAATCAGATTCTCGTGGAGATGGATGGCTTCGATACCAATACCAATGTGATTGTAATCGCGGCCACGAACCGACCTGATGTACTGGATCCTGCCTTATTGCGTCCCGGCCGCTTTGACCGGCAGGTAGTGCTGGACCGCCCCGATATTCGGGGACGAGTGGCAATTTTACAAGTTCACGCAAAAGGGAAGCCCCTGGATAAGAATATATCACTGGACACGCTGGCAAAGCAGACCCCTGGTTTTTCTGGAGCTGACCTCTCCAACCTTCTGAACGAAGCAGCCATCCTGGGAGCGCGAAGAAATAAGCGTACTATTGGCATGAGTGAGCTTGAAGAGGCAATTGATCGAGTGGTGGCTGGTCCCGCTCGAAAGAGCCGCATCATCAGCGAGCGAGAAAAAGCAATTACAGCTTACCACGAGGTTGGCCACGCTCTCGTAGCGCGATTACTTCCAAATACCGACCCGGTTCATAAGGTATCGATTGTAGCCCGGGGGCAGGCGGGCGGCTTTACGATGCTGCTACCCACAGAAGATCGATACCTGTGGAGCAAACCGCAATTCGAGGACATGCTCGCCTACGTTCTGGGGGGGCATGTTGCTGAACTCATCATCTTCGGAGAGGTTACCACCGGCGCTTCAAATGATATTGAGCGGGTGACAAAGATCGCACGTTCAATGGTGACTGAGTATGGTATGAGTAGCCGTATCGGTCCGATGGCCCTGGGGCACAAGGAAGAACTTGTCTTCCTGGGACGCGACTTTGGCGAGCAGCGCAACTACAGCGAACAAACGGCACGTGAGATCGATGAAGAGGTACGGAACATCATCCAGGAAGCCTTTGATAAGGCCTATAATATCGTGATGCAAAATAAGACCCGCATGATTATGATCAGCGAACGCCTCATCAAAGAGGAGACGCTGGAAGGTCCTCTCTTTGAGTCTCTCTTCAACCAGCCGATCAACAATGATCAGTACGAGTCACCCTCGATACTGGCGGGAATACCAGGTATTAAACTTTCGGGAAATACTGAGCAGGGGAAGCTTCTGCCAGAACCGGTGAATCAGCAATTTAAACCGCCATCGAATGCCGATTTGAGTTGAGATCCATAAACAGCAAAGTGGAAACTTTTTCATGGTAGGAGGTATTTTAACATTGTCTGATACATATCGGGAGATTGATAGCTGTGTGACCGCCCCACAGGGCTTTCGCGCCGGTATCACAGCCTGCGGTATCAAGTCTGACGGCTCAATTCCAGACCTGGCTATCCTGGCTTCAGATGTGCCCTGCATCGCTTCAGGAACATTCACTACGAGCAGCACACGGGCCGCCCCTGTACTGGTTTGCCAGGAACACTTGAAGGGTGGCAGAGCGCAAGCAGTGATTGTCAACAGCGGGAATGCCAACTGCGCTACTGGCGATATTGGCCTGCACAACGCTTATCGTATGACGGAACTGGTGGCGAAGAAGCTGAATCTGGAGCATGAGATGGTGTTATGTTCTTCCACCGGTATCATCGGTCGCCAGCTTCCAATGGAGAAGATCGAGGCAGGTGTCGCGGCTATCGAGTTGAGCAAAGACAAGGGAAATGCTTTTGCTGAAGCGATAATGACGACCGATACCCATCCAAAGCGTATCGCGCTGGAATTCCAGATCGAGGGCCGCACGGTGCGCCTGGGGGGAGTGACAAAGGGTGCCGGCATGATCTATCCAAATATGGCGACGATGCTGAGCTATTTGACAACTGATGCAGCGATTACCCATGAGTGGATGAAGACAGAGGTAAAAGCCGCGGTCGATGATTCGTTCAATATGATCTCGGTGGACGGTGATATGTCTACTAACGACACGTGTATCCTCTTTGCAAATGGGCTGGCAGGTAATACACCAATCGATGCTGGACATCCAGAGGCGGAGATATTTCGCCAGGCGCTACGCTACGTGACACACTACCTGGCACGGGAGATGGCACGCGACGGTGAAGGTGCGACGAAGTTGATGATTGTTCATGTAAACGGAGCACGGGATAAGGCAGACGCGGTAAAAGCAGCCAGGGCGATTACGCTATCGCCCTTATGGCAGTGCGCACTGGCTGGTGGGGATCCCAACTGGGGACGCATTTCCGCGGCACTGGGTGCCAGCGGATGTGCATTGGACCAGGCGAGGTATGATATTTCCATTGGTGATGTGCAGGTAATGAAACATGGCCTGGCGGCACAATATGATCAGGAGGCAGCCAGGCAGGCTATGGCAGGAAACGAAGTGACGGTGACGATTGACCTGCATTTAGGTGAGGGTAAAGCAACAGCATGGGGATGTGACCTGACTCACGGTTATATTGACGAGAATACTCTCTATACGCGTTAACAAGGAATAACACTATATTTTTTCAAAGGAGAAAACGATGACGACAACGGAGACCAATAAACGCGACTGGGCTGCACTTGAGCAAAAGTATTACCAGGGAACATTCAAACGCCAGCCAATAACGCTCGTGCGTGGTGAGGGCACGCGGGTATGGGACAGCGACGGGAGGGTACTGCTGGATTTTGTAGCGGGCATAGCCGTAAATGTACTGGGGCATTGCCACCCTGCTATCATTAAGGCGGTCCAAGAGCAAGTAACGCAACTGGTACACGTTTCTAATCTGTACTACAACATTCGTCAGATCGAATTGGCGGAGTTACTCGGTATTCAAAGCAACGGGATGCGCTCATTCTTCTCTAACAGTGGTGCGGAAGCCAATGAGGGAGCAATCAAACTGGCACGCAAATTCGGGCGGGTACATAAAGATGGCGCCTATGGCATTCTCAGTATGGAGAACAGCTTCCATGGGCGCACATTGGCAACTACAGCAGCTACCGGGCAGGCCTATTACCAGGCAACATGGGTGCCCATTCCTGACGGGTTCAAGCAGGTTCCATTCAACGACCTGGAGGCTTTGAAAGCGGCCACGAGCGAGAAAACTGTGGCGGTGTTGCTTGAGGCGGTGCAGGGAGAGGGCGGTATTTGGACAGCGAATAAAGAGTATATCCAGGGCGTACGCCAGTGGTGTGACGAGCAGAACCTGGTGATGATCTGCGACGAGATACAGGCGGGTATGGGGCGCACAGGGAAGTTCTTCAGCTGGGAGCACTTTGACGTGGTGCCTGATATAGTGACGATGGCAAAAGGTCTGGCGGGCGGCATACCTATCGGCGCAATGCTGACGGGTCCACGCAGCGATCTCTTTACGGCTGGCGATCATGGCACAACTTTTGGTGGCAACCCTATTGCCAGCGCGGCAGCCATTGCGACAATTAAGACTATTCTGGAAGAGAATCTTTTAGAGAATGCGGCGAAGATGGGTGAATACTGGCACTCGAAACTCGAGGCATTCTGTGAAAAATATCATTTTATTGATAGCCCACGCGGCATAGGTTTGATGCAGGCAGTGCATGTACAGCACGATCTCGCACCGACGATTGTACAGCAGGCGCTAGAGCATGGCTTGCTGCTTAATAATCTTGGGCCGAGCACGCTCCGGATGGTCCCGCCTCTGATCTTGAAGGCCGAGGATATCGATGAAGCAGCCGAGTTGATGGATCGTGCGCTGACGGACGTAGCAAATATGCCGATTTCCAACCTGTAAGTAAGGTTACCCTGGAACTGAGTAAAAGAGCTTCATTGTCAGTGGCAATGAGGCTCTTCGCTGGAACAATTTGGGCTTACATCATTACCAATGTAAAAGTTATTGTAATAGATATCCAACGACTTCATATCCTCTTCCCGGTCTTCCCTTTACAGGCAGATCTGTCAGCCATTCCCAGTGTTTTTCTTCGAGCACGGTAAAGTTCTCACGGACAAGAGCCGGCAGCATGCGAGGGACCAGTGGCATAGTTCGGCGGTGTTCAGCATCGTGATCGGTGCCATAAACATCGAAGACAAAGCCGCGAAAGTCACTGAGTAAAACAACGGTGCCGTCTTTCTCTACTAGCCGTCGCAGGAGATGCAGGTGCGCATTGATAACGCGCAGTCGGAAAGCGCTGGCAGCCTGCTGGTAGCGGCTATGACGTTCTTGCTCTCCAAGCAGACCTGGCGCGACGAGCTGTACACGGTCAAGTATATCGAGGAGTGGGTAGCTAAAAAGCTGCGAAAGGACGAGGGAACTGACGACAAGGCCAAACTCGCCCGTTCCGAGGCCCTCTAGCACAGGCGGATCAGGGACGAGACATTGCTCTAGACACTCAGCGGCTGCGTCAAAGACCGCTTGCGCACCGCGGGGAACAAGCAGATCCCAGGGTTGTCTCTCAAGCATGCGCTTCAGGTTTACGCTGACATCGCCACTGATGTCACATTGCACCAGGAGCACGCGCCTACAAAGGGCCGACGTGGGCAACTCACCGGCCCCTAGCCGCATGGATGCGAGATCCAGGTCGGCAAGTACGACTTCATCGGAGTTGCGTACAAGCTCGGTCAATGGAATTTCAGTACAGGCGCCCGCTCCCAGTACAAGCGCATTGGGGGATACGCCTGAGTGGCGCTCGCGTATGGCACGGAGTATGAGGGAAGAGCAATACTCCAGATGTTGAGGACTCTGCTGGCGCAGCAATGCTCGTCGCTGCGCTCCTTGAGTCTGCATATTGCTATATGAGAGGTTATCGATGCGCACCTGAGGTCCCTGGCTTTAATTTCCTTGATAATGTGGATGGCGCTTCTCTAAAAACGCGGAGACACCCTCGCGATGGTCTGCGGTATTGATAGCGATATCTTGCAACTCTCCCTCAAATCTAAGGGTGGTCTCGAGGTCGCTCTCAAGCGATTGGTTCATCAGTTCTTTGATGAGCGCATAGGCACGTGTTGGGCCAGCAGCTAAGCGTTGAGCAAAGGCCTCGGTCGCCTCCTCAAATTCATCCAGAGGGACACAACGATTGACGAGTCCGAGGCGCTCAGCCTCCTGGCCACTCACCTCGTCGGCTAACATCGCCAGTTCCATAGCTTTTCCTATGCCCACCAGGCGCGGCAAGAAAAAGCCACCTCCCGCATCGGGGACGAGTCCAATCCTCGCAAAGGCTTCGATAAAACGCGCATTATCGGCAGCGATACGCATGTCACAGGCAAGAGCAATATTACAGGATGCGCCAGCGGCAACGCCCTGTACCGCGGCGATGACTGGCTTTGGCATGGTACGAATGGCGCGGACAATTCGATGATATTGGCGCAGGTGCTCGCTGACTTTGATGGGTGCATCCCCTCTGCTGGCCTGGATCGGGGCAAAGCTGCGTAGGTCCTGTCCAGAGCCGAAAGCCCGGCCCGTGCCCGTGAGGACAACGCAGCGCACAGCCGCATCCTGCGCAGCCGTCTCCAGAACTTCTCCAAGTTCGTCAAGCATCGTATCATTGAAGGCGTTGTAGACTTCAGGACGATTCATCGAGATCTTGAGCACATGATTATCTTCTTGAATGAGCAGGTGTTGGAAATTGGTGCGCATTGAGTACTCCTCCGGTTGTTACATCGTGTTGATCTTCGGAACGTCCAGCATCAGGACCTCCAGAGCAGCCCGCGTATTGACGTTCTGGTCGAGAGCTTCCATTGTATCCAGGATGGCATGAACCATACGCTCGGATTCTCTCATGCCAACGGTCGCAGCCTGCTGCTCTAAGACGTGTCGCATATCTACATTGACAGTCAAGTCAAGGCATTGGTGCGCTGCTAATACCATATCACGCCACCAAAGTAACCACAACTCTAGTATAGCACGTGTTTTTTCAGGATCGGCGCTGAGGCGCTGGGCAATTTCGAAGCGCTGCACATTGCCAACCCTGGGCAACGCGGCAAGGGTTTCAAGCTGGGTCCTACGTTCGATGAGCAGGTCTTCGTCCTCGACAGCCTGCACGGCCCAGCCCATGCGCCCAGCAGCCAGGGCGGCAATTAAAGCGGCTTCACCTGTATCTACACTCCATGTTTTTTCCAGGGCAGCTTCGATTTGCGCGGCAGTGAGCAAGTGCAGGGAGATTTGCTGTACACGGGAGAGAATGGTTGGCAATAACAGGCCAGCATCGGGCGCTGTGAGCAGGAGGACGACGTCAGGTTCTGGTTCCTCGAGTGTTTTCAACAGGCAGTTTGCAGCCTGCAGGTTCATCTCGTGCGCACCCTGGATAATGAAGACATTGCGCCGTCCCTCCATAGTTTTGCGCGCGGAATCGCTCTGCAAGGAGCGTATTTGCTCTATTACGATGAACTGTTTATCAGAGGGCCTGGCGATAACATGCAGATCAGGGTGATTGCCGTGCAAAACTTTGCGACACGAGAGGCAGGCATTGCACGGTGCCTCCGGAGCAACCTGTGGGTCTGGCCCACCAGTACAGAGTAAGGTCTGGGCGAAGCGGTGGACAAGCAGTGCCTTGCCAATGTGATCGGGGCCTGTGAAAAGGTAGGCATGGCGAACCTGTTGTACGGCAAGGGTACGTCGCAACAGGTCGATGGCGTGCTCATGTCCGACGATGTTCCAGCCCGGTTGTATTGATTGTTGGAGCGTTGACATGGGGATATGGTAGCAGAAATGGATTAGATTGGCAATGCTCTAGTGCCAGTTCGTTTAGCGAACGGTATAGAAGTGTGGTATATTATTAGGTATGGTTGCCCGTTACAGCTATCTCAGTCATCTACGATGCAGCGCGTGCCAACGGCGGTATGAAGCAGACCGACTGCATACTACCAGTCCCTGTTGTTCCAGGCCTTTACTGGCACAGTATGACCTGTCGGCAGTTGAGCGGGACGTGGCAAGAGATGAGATAGCACGGCGTGAAGCCTCTATGTGGCGTTATCATGAACTGCTACCTGTCCGAGAAAAAGCGCATGTCCAGACTCTGGGCGAGGGCATGACACCTTTAGTAGCAACCTCACGGTTGGTGCCTCCTGGGCTTGAAAAGGATGCCCGACTGCTGGTCAAGGATGAGGGACAGAACCCGACAGGTAGTTTTAAGGCAAGAGGGATGGCAGTGGCGGTTTCGCGCGCACTGGAGTTGGGAGCAGGTGGGTTAGTCACCCCAACAGCTGGCAACGCGGGGGCAGCAATGGCGGCGTACGCCGCTCGTGCGGGTCTAGCGGCAATTGTTGTGACACCAGAAGATGCGCCACAAACGTGTATTCAACAGGCACGTATCTATGGGGCTGACGTAGTACTGGTTGACGGGCTCATTAGTGATGCGGGTTATACAGCGGCCAACATGGCTCGCGAACGGGGCTGGTTTAATATGGCAACGTTGCGAGAACCGTACCGCGCCGAGGGCAAGAAGACGATGGGGTTGGAACTTGCTGAACAGCTTGGTTGGCGGCTGCCAGATGCGATCATTTATCCTTGTGGCGGCGGCACCGGTATCGTAGGGATGTGGAAAGCGTTCGCTGAATTACGTGAGTTGGGTTGGATAGAGCATAAACGATTGCCCAGGATGATCATCGTCCAGGCAGAGGGCTGCGCTCCACTAATACGGGCCTTTGAACAAGGAAATGAAGTAGCGGAAGCGTGGCCATCCAACCGGGCCAGTACCCGTGCAGCTGGTCTGCGAGTGCCATCGGCTATTGGTGACCGGCTGATTCTGCAGGCGGTACGTGAGAGTGGAGGGACGGCAATCTGCGTCAGCGATGAAGCTATGATACATATGGTACGCTTCGCGGCGTATAGGGAGGGTATGTTGATCGCCGTCGAGGCAGCAGCTACGCTTGCGGCCTATCATAGACTGCTTGCGACGCATTTTTTGGCGCCAACGGATGAAACTGTTTTGTTTTTTACGGGAAGTGGTTTACCCGATATAGGAAAATATTCCTTATGAATATCTCTTACTATCTCATAGTTCACAGCATAAGGTAGTGAAATATGTTATGCTACAAGAGAAATTAATTTAGTCAATGTATACGCATTCAAAGTTCTACTCACAAATAATAGATAAGGTTGATGTAACCAATGGATACCTCTATCCGTTTCTACAATGCGAATAGCAATTTACGCCCAGTTGTGGATGCTGAACGTAAAGGCCATCCAGCTCCCCCATTGTCAGTGGACGAGGATAGCGGTGTAGAAGGAGTCGATGAGGAAGCGGAAGTGGTAGATGCGCACCAACAATTGGCCGTACCGGCTTTACAAGAGCAGGTACAGAAGGTTGAGGTGGCGGATTTTGAAGCAATTTTCCTACGCTTCCAGGGGCCTATTACCAATTTCATCTATCACCTGATTGGCAATCGCGAACAGGCATATGATCTCGCACAGGATGTATTCGTCAAGGCGTATAAAGCGCTGTTAGGCGGAACAGTTGTTCAGCCGGGCGCGTTATCGGCATGGCTCTATCGAATTGCCGCCAATACGACAACTGATACATTACGCAGAAGACGATTGATAGCCTGGTTACCACTTTCATTGTTTAATGAAGATCGCGGTATTGGGGCTGGAGTCCTCTCTGACTCAGGTGGCTCAGCCTCTGACGGCTTCAACAGCAGTGAAGAGGATAACAATGGGCGTATTGGCAACGGCAGCTCAATGTATGAACGCGGCGGCTACGATGGCGGGCGTTTTGAGAGCCGCGTGGCAGACCGCGAGATTGTGGAACGTGTGCTAAAGCAGATGCCACCGAAGTACGCCGTATGCCTATGGCTATACGAGAACGATGGGCTTTCTTGCGCGGAAATTGCAGAGGTATTGAACATTAGCGCTTCAGCAGTGAAAATGCGTTTGATGCGAGCGCGAGAACGATTTATCAACTTGTACAAACAAGAAGTGAGCGAAGAGTGAATTGTACTGAGGCACAGGTGTTGCTCGCAGCGCACCGAGATTTGAATAACGATGATGTAGTTACTGCTGAGCTGGATGCTCACCTGGAGCAATGCGCTTCTTGCAGGCAGGTGCTTGCCAATTACAGCTTAATCGGTGAGCAAGTACGTTCGCTGCCAGCGCTGGAGCCGCATCCTGATATGTATTCAAAGCTCATGCAAGCATTGGCCGTCGAGCATTCTCAATTTATCCAAGGATCCACATCGGTACAGCTTCCTCCACCAGAATTCCTTAAACCCTACATGCGTGAACATGCTCAGTCCTCTTCTAAGGCTGATCCACTGGCCGCATTTTCATCGGCGGATACAGGTCCATTGCCGGTTATCAAGGCAGTACATAAAAAAAGGCGACATTCGTCTCTGGGGCAGTTCGCCGCAATTGGTATAGCAGCAGTATTTTTTATAGCGTTGATGATGGGTGGGATTACATCGTTACTTCTCGCAGCACATGATCATATTGCAACTTCTCAACAACTGGCCATTCATTCCCCTACTAATGTTGCAGAAGCAAGCTATACGACGAGTACACTGTACAAAAACGTGGTGAGTGCCGTGGCTGATCGCACCTCCATTTATTACACGGCATATGGGGATGACAGCAATACAGGTTGGATGCTGGAGCAATTAGACCGCGCAACGAAGATTAGCAGGCCCTTGCTGGCTCAGGCCAGTACCAGCCCTCTCATTGTTCTGGGAAGCGCCAATGGCTGGCTAGTATGGTTACAATTCGACGAACCAAAGTTTTCCAAGCCTGGAGTGATCCCAAGTCACACATCACGTTCACTGACACGAACATGGAGTTTACACTATCTTTCCCTTGTTCCTGATCAGGTAAAAGGCAGCCCAGTTCCCAATCAGCCCATGACGCTGCGCTCAGGCACCTTCGAACAGAATGCTACAGCAAGTTGGATACACACACCAATTCAAGGCATCTGGTTCATTCAGAATACGCTGCTTGTCGCAACGGTTGACGAGAATGGCGTATCACACCTCGTGCGCTATCCCCTGGGGAAGAATAACGACTTTAAAGCGACGGAGATCGCAAAAACAAATGCTGAGCATATTATTACGTCTCCTACTGCCAATAGCGATGGTTCTCAAATCTACTGGGCAGAGGAATGGCGAAGCGATGACGCAAATTTGCACAGCAATATATGGACGCAGCAGGTACTTGAGGTCCGGATACCATCCAATGATAGGGTAGTACGGCATAAAACGACGGTTAAGCAGTTGTTTCTCGAAGATGGCATGTCTTTTACACCCATGGTCGTCAATGAGAATCTTTTCCTGTTAAGTACCGCTAATTTGGTAGATGTGCTGCAGGCAACGCCAAACGCAACTACGGGTGCTACACCAACCGCTACCCCTAGGGCAGTAGCTACCCCTAATACCATTGCCCCACCGACGGCGACATGGGCAGATAGCAATTTCTATTCAGCGGCGTTAGATGAGGGGGTGCGAGGTACCCTAGTAATGTATCCGCTCTCTGATTCTCCTGCTATACCACCTACGCCAGTAAGTGCTACAGGTTCCGCCTCGTCGCTACAAGCAGGTAATGATTTTGTGCTCTGGCAGAATGGCGATGGAAGTTATGGGATGTATGATGCGGTCACTAAATCCAGTCCCGTGGTTGGGGAAGTTTTGAGCAATGCTCAGTTTCTGGCGGTGAATGGCGATACCGCGGTTTGGACAAACAGAAATGCAGCAAACACGACGAGTAGTGGCACCACTCCTGCCGCGACATTAGAGACCTTTAGTTGGCCAATGAAATAAGCAACCAATGAAAGACGGGTCGCCCCTGCGCAGGGGCGACCCGTCTTTCATTGGTTGCTGAGCAATTACTCCTCGAAGCACAACACGGTATTTCTCAAGAAGCGGCTACATTGGGACATTCCTGGGTTAGCTCGCAAGAGCATACCCACTCAACACTATTTATGAGTTCCCAGCGATATTACTATCCCCTATTTCTTCCTCGACAATCTCCTTGCTGACCTCCTGAATGTCCATTCCCAGGCGACGGGCCATTTCAGGATCAAGCCGACTGAAATGATACATGACCTCCTCGTGCTGGGCTTCCATGCGTTGCATAATCTGCAAGATGACTGTATCCTGGTGATCAAGGTGATCCATGATATTGCGAACCTCTTCTTCCCCTTTACAGTCGGTGTTATAGTCATTTTGGGCAGTAAGACGGTCTTTCTCAGCCTGACGGTTTTGGGACATCATTATCACAGGGGCTGCGTATGCTGCTTGACACGATAGCAAGAGATTCATGGCTATAAATGGGTACAAATCCCACTTCCAGGACCACCACCCAACAGAGTTGAGTGTCGCCCACAGCAGAAGTATAGTGGTCTGTATGATAATAAACCGCCAACTTCCCATGCCTGACGCTACCGCATCAGCCACCCTCTGTCCCAGCGTCATCCGCTCATCGACGACTTCATTGACGTTAATAACGGCAGGGTGATCGTGCCGGTATTTGGGGAAGCGGAAGTGGACACCTTCAAACAGGTGCTTGGAAATTTCTCTGTAAGACAATGAGTGTTTGTTGGGTGTCGCATTCATTTCCATGTGATGATGGACTCCTTTCAGTAGACGGCCAGTGCATACCTCTATGAGAAAACGATGAGATGAAAAGAAAACAGGGGAAGGATTTCCACCTGTTTTCAATGAACGATGAACCCGGGCACATAACAAATGCACAGCTCAGCACCCGAGGTGTTTTGCAATGACCATACGCTGCACCTCGCTGGTACCTTCACCAATCTCGTTGACTTTGACACTACGCCAGTAGCGTGAAACAGGATATTCATCCATGAAGCCGTAACCACCGTGGATCTGCACGGCTTGATCAGCTGCGCGTTTAGCAGTTTCTGAGGCAAAGAGTTTCGCTATAGAGGCTTCGCGTGAATAGGGTTTGCCCTGCATATACAGCCACGCAGCTTTATAATACATTAAACGTGCCAATTCAATTTCTGTATCCATATCGGCGAGTTTGAACTGAATGGCCTGGAATTTGCTGATGGGTTGCCCAAACTGTTTGCGTTCCTTTGCGTAGCTCAAGGCTTCATCGAGGCATGCCTGGCCAAGGCCAACCGAGAGGGCGGCGATAGCGATACGGCCGGCATCAAGTGTCTGCATGAATTGCTTAAAACCATCTCCGCGCTGACCAAGGATATCGTGCTCGGGGATGACACAGTCTTCAAAGGTGAGGGGACGCGTATCTGAGGCTTTCCAGCCCATTTTTTTGTAGGGACTGCCAATGATATAGCCAGGGGTGTTCTTTGGTACGATGATATTGGTGATCTCTTTATGTCCATCGGGCCGCATCCCGGTGACGGCTGTGATGGTGACCCCGCCAGTCATATCGGTACCGGCGTTGGTGATGAAGGCTTTGGAGCCATTGATGTGCCAATAGCCATTTTGTAGCACGGCTCGCGTCTGCGTGCCTCCTGAGTCGGAACCTGCCTCAGGTTCAGTCAAACCGAAAGACCACAATTGCTCACCTCTTGCCAGGGGTGCCAGGAAGCGCTCTTTTTGTTCATCGCTCCCGTAGTGGAAGAAAGGACTTGCCCCCAGAGAAGTGTGCGCTTCCATGGTGATACCTACGGAGACATCGCCACGCGATATCTCTTCAATGGCCAGGCAGTAGGATAGGAAGTCCGCACCTGCACCGCCATATTCTTCTGGAAAAGGGAGGCCCAACAGCCCAAGCCCTGCCATTTTATGAATCAGTTGATAGGGAAAGGCTCCCGTTCGATCCATGTCTTCGGCAATTGGTTTGATTTCCTGCTCCGCAAATTCTCGGCAGGTGTCCCGAATTGCTAATTGCTCTTCATTGAGCGAGAAGTCCATATAGTTATGCTCTCTTTCTGTAGCATTTACAATCTTCGATAGTCGATTCAAACACCATTATACGAGATTGAAGCAAGGGAGAAGCAATGACAATCGAGGGTCGAGCAACCGTGATTGACTCGACCCTCGAAATGATGTGTTTCGATGGGTTGTGACTATAAGAGAGTCTCAGTCTCGCTCCCATAAGCGCTGCTTTGCAATGTGGTGGCTCCTACGCCTTTGCGAAGCATAGGAACTTTGTCGAGGGCTTCCCACGGGGCGTCGATGTCGGTACGACCGAAATGACCAAAAGCAGCGGTTGGTTGGTAAATGGGGCGGCGGAGATTTAAGGCCTGGATGATAGCTGCAGGTCGCAGGTCGAAATGTTCGTTTATCAAGCGCAAAATCTCTTCGTCGGAGACTTTCCCTGTGCCAAATGTTTCGACAAAAATGGATAACGGGCGAGCCACGCCGATGGCGTAGGCTACCTGCAGTTCCAGGCGGTCGGCCAATCCTGCTGCCACGATGTTCTTGGCGATGTGCCGTACGGCATACGCCGCGGAACGATCAACTTTTGTCGGATCCTTGCCACTGAAGGCGCCACCGCCGTGACGCGCCATACCACCATAGGTATCTACAATGATTTTACGGCCTGTAAGGCCGGCATCGCCCATAGGTCCACCTGTGACGAAGCGACCCGTGGGGTTGACGAGATATTTTGTGGAGCTATCAAGCAGGTGAGCAGGAACAATAGGCTTAATAATGTGCTCAATGACATCCAGGCGGATTTGTTCCTGGTCGATGTAGTCAGCGTGTTGCGTCGAGACAACGACGGTATCGACACGCACCGGGCGGCCATATTCATACTGGACGGTGACCTGGCTCTTACCGTCTGGCCGCAGATAAGCCATGGGACCAGTCCCATTCCATGATTTACGCCGAACCTGAGAGAGTTGCCGGGTGAGTTTGTGAGCAAGGCTGATAGTTAAGGGCATATATTCAGGGGTTTCGTTACAGGCAAAGCCAATCATCATTCCCTGGTCACCAGCGCCAATTTGCTCTAACTCATCATCAGTAAGCATAGTAGTGCCGCTCTTCACCTCTACCGAGCGACTGACACCCAGATCTATGTCGGGAGATTGTTTGCCTATCGAGGTAACAACGCCACAGGTACGATAATCAAAGCCATAGTCAGCGTTGATATAGCCTACCTGCTCGATAGTTTTGCGGACAACGGCCGGCATATCAATCCAGGCAGAAGTGGTAATTTCGCCCGCGACAAGCACCAGCCCGGTAGTTGTTGCCGTCTCGCAAGCGACACGAGCCAGGGGGTCTTGCGCTAGAATAGCATCGAGCACGCCATCCGAGATCTGGTCACAGAGTTTATCGGGATGGCCCTCGGTCACCGATTCGCTAGTGAAAAAGGCTTTTGGGCTCTTCATAAAATTGCTCAACGATGGTTTCCTCCTTATGAAACATGAAAAAAGGTAGTATCTTCACTTTAATGAAATACTCAAAGGGTCTAAGATACAAAAAACCCCTGAGATTCAGGGGTTTAAGAGTTGTTTGCTTATTCCCCTCATCTTGCGGATTATTCCGCCGGAATTGGCACCCTTCCCGCGAATAATTACGCAGGGGGGTTGTCGGGTTTCATCGGGCCGTCTCCCTCCACCTCTCTTGATGAGAGCAGTTATTACTGCACATGTTCAATTGTATAAGAGCTTCTGTGTACTAGTATTAGTATACTAAGCCAATTATGCAATGTCAAGAATACTAGGTGCCGGATTCCCATGAATTCAGGTACTTGTCTTGTTCAGGCGTGAGTTTGTCGATACGAACACCCATAGCATACAGCTTGAGGCGAGCAATTTCTTTATCCAGTGCGGTCGGCAAAGTGTAGACTTGTGGCTGCATTTCTTTGGCATGGCTGAGCATATATTCGGAACCGAGCACCTGATTGGCAAAGCTCATATCCATCACACTGGCAGGATGGCCTTCGGCGGCCGAGAGATTGACGAGGCGCCCTTCAGCTAAGAGGTGAACGCGACGTCCATCGGTATAGGTGTACTCATCAACGAAATCACGCACATGGCGCTTGCCGCCTGTAGCAAGTTTTTCCAAGGCGGGTATGTTTATCTCGTCATTGAAGTGACCGGAGTTCGCTATCAAGGCGCCATCCTTCATAAGAACCAGGTGGCGTTCATCTATGACATTCACATTCCCGGTCACCGTGACGAAAATATCGCCAATAGCAGCGGCCTCGATACTGGGCATAACACGGTATCCATCCATCAATGCTTCCAATGCCTTCGTAGGATCAACTTCGCAGATGATGACATTGGCACCCATACCATGGGCGCGAGAGGCGACACCACGGCCACACCAGCCATAACCGAAAACGACGAATGTGCGGCCAGCGAGGAGAATATTGGTTGAGCGTATAATAGCATCAAGCGAACTCTGCCCGGTGCCATACCGATTATCAAACATATGTTTGGTATCTGAATCGTTGACAGCGAGCACTGGGAAGCGCAGCACACCTTGTTTCTCCATGCTTTTCAGCCGAATGACGCCGGTTGTCGTCTCTTCCATACCTCCGATAATGTCGGGAATAAGTTCGGTACGCGTGGTATGAATGGTCGAAACCAGGTCACAGCCATCGTCCATGGTCATGTTGGGCTTGTGATCAAGGACGGCATTGATATGGTTATAGTAGGTCTGCTCATCCTCGCCTTTGATGGCATAGGTAGGAATACCGTACTCACTGACCAGGGCGGCTGCGACATCGTCCTGTGTCGAAAGAGGATTGGAGGCGCAGAGCACGAGGTCGGCGCCTCCAGCTTTGAGGGTAATCGCAAGGTTTGCTGTCTCTGTAGTAATATGGAGGCAGCCAGACATGCGTACTCCCTTGAGAGGCAGATCTTTCGCAAAACGCTCCCGGAGAAGCCGTAAGACTGGCATATCTTTTGCAGCCCACTCAATACGACCCTTCCCACGTGCAGCCAATGAGATGTCTTTCACATCTCCACGAATTGATGTAGTCATAAAATGATCATTTCCTTTATCTGGGAGCAAGAGATTGCATCCCCATACTATTTCGCCAACGAGGGTCAAAATGTGAACAATCAACCAGAGTATGATAGCGCGTAACGATATCATCCATCGTCAGGGTGCGCAAACGGCCGATACTGAAGTCTTCACAGACAAACGAGCCAATGATATTGCCGTGTACGACAGCACACTTGATATCTTCAATTGAGTAGCGGCCATCCAGGTCAGGTTGAACGGTTGACAAGTAGCCCAGGAAACCACCCGCGAAGGCATCACCCGCGCCAGTGGGATCGATAACCTCCTCGAGCGGATAGGATGGCGCGCTAAAGTAGGTACCATCTGCGCCAAAGAGCAAAGCGCCGTAACTCCCCTGCTTCACAATGACGTATTTCAAACCCATAGTCAGGAGTTGACGTACACCTACGATAATACTGGCCTGCCCGGTATACTGCCGAACCTCTTCTTCACTCATCAAGAGGATATCGACACGTTTGATGACTTCAGTCAACTGCGCTCGTGTCGTCATGATCCACAATTCCATCGTATCAAGGACTGTCAAACAGGCGCCGGGCATCTGCTCAAGGACTTCCATCTGCAATTCTGGTTGTATATTTGCCAGGAACAGCAGCGGGACGCGCCGATATTCTTCCGGAATAACGGCGTGGAATCCCGCGTAGACACCAAGCTGTGTATCCAGGGTATCACGAGCGTTCATATCCATATGATAGCGCGCTACCCAACGAAACGTCTTACCTTCTTGCACCTGGAGGCCAGCGAGGTTGACTGGACGGCTGTGCCAAAAATCCAGGTGTTCGCGCGGAAAGTCACTCCCGACGACCGCGACAAGGTTGACTTGATTATAAAGCGAGGCAGCAGTGGAAAAATAAGACGCGGCCCCCCCAAGGGCCTCTTCTTTCCTGGCAAACGGTGTCTCCACGGTATCCAGGGCTACAGAACCAACAACCAACATGGACAACTCTTCCATCACCTCCATGGTAAACATTCTTTAGACAGGGAAAACGCCTCTCAATCACTATTTAAGAAGCAGCCGGTGAAGTGTTATTCACAACTCTCCGCAGTAAATTGTATAACAAAATCGATCACACCGGTGTAGATTCGGCCAGATGCTCGATAACGCCATCAAGAAAGGCCAGGGTGTTGCCAAATTTCAACTGGGCCATTTCACGAGCGGGCGCGGTATTCAGTGATTGGTAAAGTTCCACAAAGCGTTCCTCGATATGCCGAAGGATGGCGACGAGCACATCACCGGTTACGGCACGATCAGGATAGCGAGCACCAAACTCAATCAACGATGTCACGACGGCCAGGCCGCTTAGTCGACCAAGTTTATCGGCATCATAGAGAATACGCCCCTCTATTGGGACGTTTTCGCGTTCTTCGGAGGCATAAGCGGTAGTATGAGCAAATATGGCCTGCTCTACTTTTTTGACACGTTCAGCTGAAATATTGAGGCCATTTAAAAACTCAACAGCCATTTCAGCGGATTCGAGTTGATGCTCATGGAAGCCATGTGCAACGGTAGAAATGTCATGTAGATAGGCAGCGATGATCAGCGCATCAAGGTCAATTGCCTGCCGTGGCTTGTCATTGCCTTTTTCTTCCTCCCGTCCATCCAATTCCAGTGCGAGCATTTTACAATTCGCGACTACGGCGCTCACGTAGCGGAAGCGTTCTTTGCCCAGGACACTTTCTGCGTGTTTCGCGACGATTGACACTACTCCTGTCTCCATCTCTCTTCGGCCTGCTTCCTTATTAGTTATGATACCTTGAATCCATAATTACACGGCGCAATCCCTCTTCATAAGGCGAATGGATGATACCTCGTTCGGTGATAATGGCAGTAATATAAGCGTGCGGGGTGACATCAAAAGCGGGGTTCGCCGCCCGTATGCCAGCCGGGGCAATGGCAATACCACGCACGCTGGTCACTTCCTCGAGGTTGCGTTGCTCTATAGGAATATATTCGCCCGATGGTATATCGAGGTCAATTGTAGAAGATGGGGCAGCAACATAGAACGGTATCTGGTGAGCATGCGCAAGTACCGCAACGCTGTACGTGCCGATTTTGTTTGCAACATCGCCGTTGGCAGCTACACGATCCGCACCAACAAAAACGGCTTTAATGTTGCCAAGGCGCATAAAATGCCCAACCATACTGTCAGTAATCAAAGTGAGGGGAATACCCTCCTGTTGCAGCTCCCATGTGGTCAAACGGGCGCCTTGAAGGACGGGGCGAGTCTCATCAACGAAAACGTGAATGCGTTTACCCGCTTTGTGCGCCACATACATTGGAGCCAGGGCAGTCCCCCAACCAGCAGTGGCCAGTGCACCCGCATTACAATGGGTCAGAAGCGTATCGCCATCAGCAATCAACTCCGCGCCATAATTACCCATAGCCATACAGGCATCAAAATCTTCATCAGCAATTGACTGGGCCTCCGCTTGCAAAAGGTGCGCTAAGTCTTGCAGGGAAGCATGATTATCGATTGCGACGTCAGCACAGAGCAGCATACGTTCGATAGCCCAGAAGAGATTAACAGCCGTGGGACGAGTCTCACTGAGCAATTCACCCACGGCGTGCACATGTTGCTGTGCTGCGCTAAGTGAGAGTGAGCCGTCCTGTTCCTGGATCAAACGGCGGATGGAGAGTGCAAGACCAAAAGCAGCCGTCACACCGATAGCAGGCGCTCCACGTACTTTCAAGGCCCTGATAGCGTCTGCAACCTCTTGTTCATGTTTGAGCCTGAGATAGACGACTTCCTGGGGAAGGAGTGATTGGTCCAGCAGGCAGACGACCGCCCCAGAGGCGTCATCCTCCCACCAGACGGTGCGAACGCCTTGCGTTTGCTTATTATTGGACACGATCCAGGCGTCTCCTTCATAAAATACGTGAATGTGAACGAACGGGTTCTGGTGTATAGTACCATAAGAGTGTGTGAGGGGGCAAACAGATGGGACTTTGCATCCTACAAAGGACACTTGCTTCTTCGCTTCCTTGCTATTTTGCCCAATAGTACTAACCAAAGGGGCTGACAATCCAAGGATGGTGAAAAAATATGCTACCATGGTATTCAACGTAGCAGGCGAATGGAGATTAGCGGAGTGTTCGCCATGTTACTGAAAGCGTTGGTTGTCCGTTCCACTACACAGAAGGATGAAAGCCTTTCCGACACAGCAGGAAGATTGCTCTCAAGCCTGCACTTCTCGGAGATGAGCTCCTATCGCTTGCATGGAACGGACAAGATGATAGCTGTAGCCATCGAAGGGATTGTAGCGCATGGCCAGGGTGGAAACCAAGGAAAGTACTTGGTCCTTTGACCAGATTTACGACGAATATAAGACACCGATCTATAATTATGTTTATCACCTGGTAGGGGATCGCGAACAGGCGGACGACTTAACTCAAGATACCTTTTTGAAGGCGTTCCGGGCGTTACCTAAAATGGACGCGAGCTTGAAATTGTCGGCCTGGCTCTACCGTATCGCGACAAATACAGCGTATGATGCGCTGCGCCGCAGAAAATTGATCGCATGGCTGCCCTGGCAGGACCTTGATCATGAACCAGCAGATGTTGAAAGCGCAGATCCCCAGGAAATATATGGAACGACAGAACTTGTACGGGCGGCTCTGCGACGCATGCCGCAACAATACCGGGCGGCTCTGTTGCTATATACCCAGGAAGGCTTCTCTTACAGCGAGATCGCCAAGACATTGAACATTGCGGAGAGCGGTGTCAAAATGTACTTATCTCGTGCGCGTCAATCTTTTAGAGAGCATTATCGGTCCTTGGAACAAGGAGGCACAAAATGAACTGCGAGCAGGTCGAGGAGCTACTCAGTGTCTACCTTGACGACTCGTTCGCAGTGGGGGAAACAACAGAGACTGCATTAGAACTACAGCATGATATTGCGGTACATCTGCAAGATTGTGTCCGCTGCAGCACTACCCTTGCCGATTTTCGTCGTTTTGATACTCTACTGGCACAAATGCCGCGCATCAGCCCCAGCCCGGCTTTACGCGAAAAAATCTTCACCTCCCCCGAGTACTTTGAACTCTCAGGTATTGATAACTATAAACATAGGAGCATTGGCAGGGATCATACCATCCCCAACAAAACCCTTCGACGTGATACGGCGGGTCGTCCACAGTTAGTGGCACTGCCTGGAGGACGCCGTTTATCTCCAACATCCTCGACAGAAACACCAACATCGCTACAGCCGAAGGCTCGAAGGCACGGAGGAAGTTGGGGATTACGTATCATGCAGACTGCAATCGCTGCTACCCTCCTCCTAACGTTGGGAGTAGGTAGTTTGATTGGTTGGAAACTGTGGACGCAAAACGTTCATCCGGCCGTGAGCAGTTCCACTATTACACCTCCTGCAGCACCTGCTCCTGGTGGGCCGCTCTCCGCAGGAATTTACTATGTTTCCCTAAGAGATGGCTCATTATGGAGTACACCGGCTGATGGCAGTTCAAAAGCTGAGCGGCTGACACCTAAGAGTGTTACGGTAGCAGACAGCTGGGTAGTCAGCCCACCCCTACCAGGGCGCTCGGCAGGTGACAAACTGGCCTATATCGACCTGCAACATGCATTTGTACATACGCTTCGTAGTGACGGACAAAGTGACACTGTTGTTCCCCAATCACTCCTGAAAGCTGGCGTAGCCCCTTCATCTTTATGGGATACCAGCACAGGAGAAGCTATTTTAGATAGCCTCGCATGGTCAAAAGATGGAGGTATGCTAGCCTTCGTAGCTGATCCTACAGGTGCAAATACAACAAACCTCTATATCCTATCGACGGACACAGGAAGCGTTCAGTTGGTACCACTGCCTATCAAGGGGAGTGTTTCTCAACCTGTCTGGTCCCCCGATGGAAAACGTATTGCATTTGCAGTAAGCCATAATGGGGTAGTGACCATACTTGACTATAATACTCAGAATCATGGGCTGTTGAACATCACTAATAACGTCAACGTCCAGGGAAGGGCCAATGATACGCTGCTGAATCTTGACTGGTCACCTGATGTAAACGCTCCAGCGATAACCTGGAGTGTGGGATCTATTGGACACGTGCACAGCCTCTGGGTGCGTCATGTGGGCAATGGCGGCATTGCATCCCCACAAGAGCTTTCTCAAGGGGATTATGTGCAGGCGATCTATAGCCGCACTGCCCGCAACGGTACAGGTGGCTGGTTATTTGTGACCTCGTACCTTGGCCGGGCAGCTAACCTGGTAAGTATCGATCTGATACCTGGAACGATCCCTACTATTTTAACAAGGGGGAAACAGGTCAATTTTGCTCAGTGGTCACCGGATGGCACATATGTCGACTATCTCGATAGTATCTCATCGGGCGTAGGAACGCTTCATGTCGTGAACGTGAACACGGCTACTGATATGCTTGTTGCCAGAGGAGTAACAAACGAACCAACGCCGGCGTGGTCGGCGGATGACCAGCAACTGGTGTATAGTACAGGTCAACAGTCCGTTATCGTTGACGTACAAGGAAGCCTAACATTACATCCTCTCAAGATACATGGGCTCGCCTCTTTCTTTAGCTGGTCTGTCTCTTCTCAGCATCAGCTTGTTATTGCATTGAATGATGAGCAAACAGGAGTTTACCTGGTAGACACACAGCGCAACTCAGCGCTGCAACTGGATCAACAAGCTCTTGATAGCCCGATTTTCTGGACGGAAATTCCTTGAGTGCGGCCACTGTACATGCCTGATTTATTGCATTCAGGCTCCCTTTTCAGGTAATCTATTCTGTAGATCTGCTTACCAGCAAAAAACAGGAGTTTCATTCCATGCTTAGAGGCGAGAAGGTTTTTTTACGTGCCTTCAAACGTGAGGATTTACAACGTCAGTGGACGTTTAACAACGATATAGAAATGGAGATCATGGGCGGCGGTGACCCGCCAGAACCACAGGCGCTGGAGCGATTAGAAGCAGAGTTTGATGAACAAATACGCAAGGGCGGACGTGATGGCCCGAATTTCGCGATAGAGGCCGACGGGAAGTATATAGGTATGTGCGGGCTGTTTCACTTCGACGAGGCCGCACATACCTGTGAAATGGGGATAGGCATCGGTGACAAGGCGTATTGGGGGCATGGTTACGGACGTGACGCTGTACGTGTGCTACTCGATTATGCATTCCGCCAGCGCAATCTGCACAAAGTCTGGTTGAGAGTCAACGCAAACAATGAACGAGCGATCCGCTCATATCGTGCATGTGGATTTGTAGAGGAGGGGCGATTGCGCAAGCACGTGTGGAGTAATGGCCAATACGTAGATTCTGTGTACATGGGCATTTTGAGCGATGAATGGGCCGCAGCGCAGAATACAAGAAGCCAGGGAGGATGAAGCGAAAAGTTACGTAAAAAGAGAAAAATTCTCAATGAACTTGCCTTTTTTACACATTTTGTTGTTGCTGAGAAAATTGCTCCTAAAAGTGATATCAATTTGTCCAATTGTACGTTATAATACATAGGCCTAGGATGGAAGGCGGGATGTCCGTGAGCAAGCAGATCCACCTCGACGAGCAGCTTGTAGCGTTCATCTGGATTTACGTGCAACCTTTTCCCCATGGGGTTTGCACGCGCACCTCTTAGAGTCTCACGTTGCTTCTAGCATGCGTGCGGTAGGGGTAGGACGAGTTGGCACCCCGTCCTACCCTTACTTTTATCTTGCGAGAAAGGTTCGCATGAGGTTCAAAGTGCGATCATTGGGGGGAAAACTCATAATTGTTGCAGCACTAACGCTTTTGCTGTGCATGATAATTTTTTCAGCTTTGTCCTGGGGCTTGCTGAAATATCTTTCCGAGCATGAAGCAAGAAGTGATGCCACTTTACACCTCTCATATCTTAAGAAGGCATACCAGGCAGAATCTGTCACGCTGATACAAGATTTAAATCAGGTCGCACGGAGTAGCGACCTGATTTCCACGCTATCTCAGCCCCCATCAGCGCTATCAAAGCAACACCTGAAAGATGTGGTGGCCCATGTGCCAGCACAATACCATGTCTTCCTGGTTACACTTGATGTGGTTGCTAAGGATCACCACATCGTGGGCCAATTGGAAGATGTACAACCTTCAACGGATAGCCCTGCTGCTGCAGAGATAACCTCGTTAGAGCAGGCATTGGATGGACATACTGTCACAACTTTACAATTAATTCCAGTACCTTCCAGTTCTTCACCTATCTGGGTGTTACGTGTTACTGTACCAATCCTGGGCCGAGCAAACACACCAATTGGTGTACTGACCGCAACACAAGCTATTGATGATGATTTCGCACTTAGCCTGGAACAAAAGACGGGGTTCAAAGTGGTCTTGTGCCAGGGAACACACATACTTGGATCATCTATGAGGGAGAGTTCCCTGAACCAGTTCTTGTCAGGGAACGCTCTTTGTACGACTGATAAAGTCAATGTGATAGATGGACCACAACATTTTCTGGCTCTTGCAAATTCTGCTCAAACAACAAATCAATTAATGTCTTCACCATCACTGGTGATAGTGGATGTTGAACCGCTTTACACTTTGAACGCTCATATCGGACGCTACGTACAGATCCTGCTGGCAAGCGGAATCTTCGTGTTTGCGCTTGGGGTCATAGCCTACACAATTATTACCCGCATATTCTTTATTCGCCCTCTTCAGAGTATTCAAGTGCGCGCGAGATCTCTGGTAGCAGATACCAGTAATGCAGGAACAGATGCACAATCTTTGTCAATTGACGAGCTAGGTATGCTGACTCGCTCATTTAATCTACTCTCTGAGTCGCTTTCCGTCCAGAAGAGCGAGAGCGTGGCAATGACAAAGCAGATGAGAGATTTGCTGATTATGAGCGACGCATTCATCTCTACACTTAACCTGGAACATCTGCTGGGCGAAATCGTGTCGCGCCTGGGTACTATTACACAAGTGAAAAATGTATCCTTGCTCCTGTATGGACGCGAGATGTTAGAACCATGGGCGGTTGCCTACTGGTCAGATCAAGCGTCAAGCCAGAATCTCACCAGCGCTAATTATAAGCAGCCATTCCGCCAGCAGGGAGAGGTAACGGTACACGCAGACCCCGACAGTGATATCACACTGGCGGTGACGACAAAAATGACCGCTATACCTGCCACGCGACCTGGTACAAACAGTGATAAGAGAAATGCTGTTAACGCAGCTAAATCCCATCAGGCCAGCATTCCGTATGGTTTGCGACGGCCTCGTTTACCGCGCCCTGCCCTGAGTGACCTGGATCAAAACCTGGCACACATCACGATGCAGAAACAAAAGATTGTCTACGGAGAGGATATCGCGAGAATCCATCAGGAGCAGGGTGATACATGGGCACGTATGGCACTCGAAGTTGGTTTTCGCTCGGTGATGGCGGTACCCTTGCTCTTGCAAGAGCAGTCGATTGGCGTATTTATTCTCTATGACGATAAATCCCATCAAGTCACAAGCGAGGATACCTTCCTTCTGAAGAACGTGGCCGTGCAGGCGGCAATTGCGATCCAAAATGCGCTTCTATTCGCGGAGGTCAAGGATAAAAATGCGGCGCTTGAACGTGTCAATCACCTAAAATCACAATTCCTGGCCACAGTTACGCATGAATTACGTACTCCATTACATAGTATTATCAGTTATGGCGCATTAATTTTAGAGGGTTTCCTGGATGGAGAACTCACAAATGAACAGGAAGAACATATCCAGTTTATGGTGAGGCGGGCAGAAGATCTTACCCGCCTGGTCGATGATATGCTTGATCTCTCAAAGATCGAGGCAGACCGGCTCGAGGTAAAGGTTGAACCATTGTGCCTGGAACCATGTTTGAAAGATGTGCTGAATCAGCTCAAACCACTGGCGAATAACAAGGGACTCAATTTGTCACTTGAGATGGTGGATCCACACCTGACGGTGCTGGCGGATAGCCATCGCATACGACAGATTGTACTCAATTTAGTGTCGAACGCCCTGAAGTTCACAGAATCAGGTGGAGTAACCATTCGTTGTATACTTTTGGAAGATTATGAGTTAATTCGCATTTCTGTGCATGACACAGGTATTGGTATTTCGCCTGTGGCGCTGGGTTATATTTTTGAAGCGTTTCGACAGGCTGATGGCAGTACTACACGCCGCTTCGGTGGCACAGGACTTGGCCTGACTATTGCGAGAAAATTGATTGAATTACAAGGTGGTGAGGTTGCTGTAGAGAGTATCCTGGGACAGGGATCTACATTTTCATTTACCTTGCCCGTCGTCTCCTCTTAGCATGCAAACCCACGCATTATCAAATTGAAAAGAGTATTTTGAAGATGGATACACCTTTACCTGGCAGGGGCCAACCGACAATACTGGTGATTGAGAACGAAGTCTCTAATCGTATTTTGATTGAAAGGGTTTTATCTACCCGTGGATATTACTGCCTCAGCGCCTCAAATGGTCGAGAGGCATTGGAGATACTTGACCGAGAACGTGTCGATCTTATCCTTACTGATCTCTCGATGCCTGTTCTGGATGGCTACCGTACGACACAATTGATCCGGTCGCGTCCAGCGCTGGTAAATGTCCCAATAGTCGCAGTCACAGCATATGCGCTAAACGATGAGAATGAGGCGGCGTTACAGATTGGCTGCAACGAATACCTGACCAAGCCATTCAAACCGCGACAGTTACTAGAGGTGGTTGATCGTTTGTTACCCCAGCGATAGAGGATTGACAGATACAGTTGATATCTCCGCAGGACTTTAACCTTAGAGATAGCTATTTCTTGCAGATTTTGCTATGATACCCACTAGCGTAGGCGATGGCATGACCGACCATACTTTCTTTGGTCGGTCAATGTCTTTAGATCAGCAGTATATCTAGAATATTGGGAGTGAAAGAATGGATCTTCAAATAACAGATAAAGCGCTCAAAGAGGTAGCTTGCGATGCGCTTGTCGTGGGTGCAATTCGCTCAAAGGCAGAACAGAATACCAATGGCGTCGTGCTTTCTAAAGCGGCGAAGGAGGTAGATGCTGTTTTAGGTGGCTTACTCAGCGAGATTTGTTCGGGCGGAGAGTTCAGGGGCAGCCTGGGCGATATGACGACGATCTATACGATGGGAAAGCTTACGGCTAAGAGGGTCATAGTGGTTGGGCTAGGACCTCAGGATACATTGAACGTACAGAGTTTGCGTAGAGCCAGCGCAATCGCTACACGCAACCTGCAACAAACAGGAGCACAGCAAGTCGCATTGGCGCTATTTCTGGACGACGTACCTGTCGAGGAAGAGCTGGCAGCACAGGCTCAAGTGGAGGGTGCTCTACTGGGAACGTATGCATTCAAGAAGTACCTCCACTCCGATGATAATGGACGTGGTATTACACAGGTTTGGCTTGTTGCAGCTAAGGCATCTACCGCTTCATTAGAGCTGGCAATGCATAAGGGAAGCGTCCTGGCGGAGGCTACGAACTTTGCCCGCGACCTGGTAAATGAGCCGCCGAACATGTTAACGCCCACTGAGCTGGCGAACCGTGCCAGCGCAATGGCCAAACAATTCGGACTAGCGTGCGAAATATTGGAGCGCGCACAGATGCAAGAGCTGGGTATGGGAGGGTTACTTGGTGTATCACAGGGCAGTGCTGAGCCACCTAAATTCATTATACTGCGTTACCAGGGTGCGTCGATGAGCACAGACAAAGGAATGGCTCTTGTTGGGAAGGGTATCACGTTTGATTCAGGTGGTATCTCGCTCAAGCCGGCCGAGCGTATGGACGAGATGAAAGGCGATATGGCAGGAGCAGCAGCGGTAATTGGAGCAATGCAAGCTATAGCTTCTTTGAAACCGGCGGTCAATGTGACCGCGCTGATACCAACTACAGAGAATATGCCAAGTGGCACAGCCTATCACCCTGGTGATATCCTGCGCATCATGAACGGCAAAACGATTGAGATCGTCAATACAGATGCGGAGGGACGCCTTGTACTGGCCGACGCACTGTCTTACGCGTCAAAAGAAGGTCTATCACCGATGATTGATGTGGCAACGCTGACCGGGGCTGTAGTCGTTGCGCTGGGTAACACTTCGGCAGGACTGTTCTCAAATGATACTGAACTCAGCGACGAGATAATTGCCGCGGGCACAGTCGCAGGTGAGAAGTTCTGGCCAATGCCGATGGACGCGGAGTATGGCGAACAGGTCAAGAGCGATATAGCAGATGTCAAACAAACAGGCGGCCGCGCGGCCGGTTCGGTGACGGCGGCAAAAATCCTGGAACATTTTGTAGGTGATGCGAAATGGGCACACCTGGATATCGCGGGTACAAGCTACGTGGATAGCAAGAAGCCGTATCAGGAGAAGGGCGCGACAGGTATGGCTGTACGCACACTCGCAGAGCTTGCTATGCGTAGGAAGAAGTAGCGTTTCCCATGAGACATCCCGAATTTTTGCTGAAGCCTCTTCTCATGCCTATCGGTAAATTTCGGGATATCTCATGCTGGTGCTTTACGATGAGTAGCAATTACAAAGAGCTTATTAAGAAACAGGTACTGGATGAAGGGACCTTTGTGCGTATGACGCTCAAGGGCCAACTTCGAGAGCAAGAGTTACAGTGGCGCAGAGTGATTGTGCGACCAGTGCTGATCAAACAGGCAAGGCACCTGCAATTCTCTTACTTCGATGAGAAGCAAGATATTACGAAGAACTATCAGGGGAGAGAGGCGCTAGAAAAATTGGATGAGGTACTGACACTGCCATTCAGCAGCTTAACAGTACAATCCACGTTGGAGGATATCCATGTGCAGGTAACCAGAGAGGGAAAGGCTATCTTCTCTCGCAGCAAGGCTACGCAGGGTGATAAGACACTTGATCTAAGACACGATGCAAGTAAGCATGGGCCTCTAGCAGCGAATAAAGCTGATGCGTTCTTGCAGGCCATTGGCATTATGGATAAACAGGGAAACGTCCTTCCTTCTATGCAGGACAAATTTTCCCAGATCAATGAGTTTCTGAAGCTGCTGGAGCATACTGGTGAGCTTGAGCATTTCGAGAAGAGACCTTTGCATATACTAGACTGCGGCTCTGGATCAGCTTACCTCAGTTTCGCAATGTATCACTATTTGAACGATGTACGAGGGATTCCCGCTACTATGGTGGGTATCGATACCAATGGGAAGCTCGTCGAGAAGAGTAACCTGCATAGCCAGGAGCTGGGCTTTGAGAACATATGCTTTCAGCAATCGCGGATCATTGACTATGTTCCTGAAGTAGCGCCTGACATCGTTCTGGTTTTACATGCCTGCGATACGGCAACCGACGATGCTCTTGTACAAGGCATAGTAGCAAATGCAGGTTTGATCCTGGCTGCTCCTTGCTGTCACCATGAACTGCACCGGCAAATTCACACTGTGGCTCCATTCAAACCGGTGCTGCAACATGGAATACTGAAGAAGCGGATGGCCGATATTCTGACTGATGCGTTCCGTGCACTGATGCTACGGATCATGGGGTATAAGACCGATGTGATTGAGTTTATCTCGACTGAACATACCGATAGGAACCTGATGATTCGAGCTGTAAAACGAACCAAACCGGGCGATTCTCATTTCTTGCAGGAATATGAAGAGTTGAAGGCTTTCTGGGGGGTGACACCGTATATTGAGAAGCTGCTGAGGGAGAAGGGGTGTTGGCCAGAGTAGAGCTAGCTTCCACTCCTCTTGTACAGAATTTATGCTATACTTTTCATATGAAGATACGTATTCGTTATTTTGCCTCATTCCGTGAGATTACGGGTCTGAATGAGGAAATACTGGTGGTTCAGGAAGGCACGACAATCGCGAAAGTTCGTGAGATGCTGTTGGATCGCTATCCGCGGCTGCAGCCAATCATGGAACGATCAGTATGTGCAGTCAACCGAGGCTACGTGGCGGCAGAAACTCATTTGCACGAGGATGATGAGCTGGTGTTTATCCCCCCCATGGGCGGTGGTTGAACGCAGGAGTAGGCTTTGTTATGAATCCAATAATTCAAATTACCCGCGAACCCCTGGATAGAAATGCCCTCATCGCGTCCGTTGCGCATGCGGGCGCGGGGGGCATTGTCACCTTTGAAGGGGTAGTACGCGATACTGCACGAGGCAAACAGGTGCGCTACCTCGAGTATGATGTCTATCCAGAGATGGCCGAACAGCAGATTCGGGCGATAGTGGCCGAGGCTGAACGACGCTGGGGAGTAGAACGTATCGCTGTGGCACATCGCTATGGTCGCTTAGAGATTGGCGAGGCGAGCGTAGTTATTGTGGTGGCTACACCACACCGTGCAGAGGCTTTTGATGCCTGCCGCTATATTATCGATACGCTGAAGGCTACCGTCCCCATATGGAAGAAAGAAGTCGCCACCGATGGTGAAGAATGGGTAGAAGGTTAGCGTTTAATATGGTATAGTTACATCATGTAATAGTGGTTGTTCCTTTTCCCTGAAAGGGGAGGGATACGGGAAAGTTTCTCGCTCCTTGAAAGGATTAGACCTCCTTTACTCCTTTTCCCCTGGAGGTTGTGGATGAACCTATTCGAAAAGCAATCTCGACTCAACCAACTCTTCACACAAAGTCCCGTCAATGCTGCCTATCTTGCTGGCTCTCTTTCAAATCGTACCTCTTTTGGTCACCTTAGTGATGTGGATATCGCGATCCTGTTGATGGACCAGATCAAGTCGGATCAGTTTCTTGATTACCAGCTTTACTTCTTTAGCGAACTGGCTAAAAGACTTGAATCCGAAAGCATCGATGTGGTGATTTTGAACCAGGCTTCCTTGCTGCTCAAACTGCAGGTCATTAAGTACGGTCAGATTCTGTTCAGCCGTGATGACAAGCAGCGCGTCTTATTTGAGACGAAGGCGGTAATGGATTACCTGGATTTCAAAAAGTTCGACGAGATTCAGAACCAGGCATTGAGCCGTCGCCTCTATGGCCAGGTGCTACCTATTGATAAAGCGCTGATCGAACGACACCTGATACAACTGCGCGAAGCGGTAACTATTCTCCGCAGCCTGGGAGAAACGAAACGCGAAGAGTTTACTTCTGACTATCGTATCTACGGCCTGGCAGAACGATATTTACAGCTGGCCATTGAGGCCTGCTTGCAAATCTGCGGAACCCTGGTAGCCTCTTTTGGACTGCGCCGTCCTGAGGGGTATCATGAACTGTTGAGTATTGTAGCTGCACAGAAAATCATTCCACAAACCCTTGCCTATCGCCTGGAAGTTCTGACGAACCTGCGTGACGCGCTGGTCCATGATCCCAGTACGCTCAATCGCGATCTGCTTTATGACCATATACAACAACGGCTGGATGATCTGAAGGTATTCGCGGATACGGTAGAAGAGAAACAGGCGTAGATACTTTTCATACAAGAAAGCTGGTACCTTTGTAGATACCAGCTTTCTCTTTTTATCGGATCAGCTATGCTATTCTGTTACCAGACTGAGCGCATTAGCCTGTTCTCTGGTGGCCGCAGCCTCTTCTGGTCGACCCATCTCATCATAGATCTGCGCAAGGGTTTCATAGGCGATAATAAGAGAGGGATCCATGGCAATGGCCTGTTGAGCTGAATCGACAGCTTCATCATAGCGTTTCACTTCACGGAATGTATCGGCCAGGTCGTTGTAGTAGTCGGCATTGAGGGGATCACTATCAATGGCATTCTGATAGTTTTCAATGGCTTCATCGTAGCGATGAAGGGCATCATAGGCGGTAGCAAGCTGGTAATACCCTTCAGGGTCATCCTCAAACTGTTCCAGCAATGTTTTTGCTGTCGCGATAGCGTCATCATAGCGTTCGAGGGAATTGTAGGTGTCGGCAAGGCCAGCATAGGCGGCAGCAAGGTCATCACTTTGCAGCTCCTCGCCTTGTTGAACAAGGGCTTGATAAGCGTTCATAGCCTCTTCGAAGCGTTCAGCTTCAAGGTATGTCTCTGCCAGGCTGAAACGAGCGGTAATGCGATCTGGATCAAGCTCTAGCGAACGATTATAGGCAGCGATGGCATCATTGGCATTTCCTTGTAGAGCTCTCCATGTTCCCAGGTGTTCCCAGGCATCGGCATCATTGGGTGACAATTCGACGATTCGAGAATAAGTTTCTGCTGCCTGGTCACGCTCACCCATTTGCTCATAGACGGCTGCGAGCATATCATAGCCGGTACGACCTGCAGGATCGAGAGCCAGCATCTGATTTGCTATTGAGAGAGCTTCATCATAACGACGCATATCAAGATAGAGGCTGGCGAGTTCGGCATAACGAGATGCATTACTTGGGTCATCATCTATGCGTCGCTCCTGTTCCATCAGGCGGCGCAACTGATCGTTTACACGCTCACGAACATCGAGTAAGTTATCCCGCGCGTTGGGGTTCTCGGGATTAAGAATAAGAGCCTGTCGATAAGCTTGAATTGCGTCCTGATACAGGTTCTGAGTTCGATAGGCGTCGCCGACATTAAGGTATAACTCATCATTCTCAGGATTCAATTCCAGCGCTTGCTGAAATGTCTCTAGCGAGTCCTCGTTCAAACCCAGCTCTCCATAGAGGTTGCCAAGGTTGACATAGGCGTCGAGCAGTTGGGGATCAAGGTCAATAGCTCTGCGATAACCAGCAATAGCAAGTTCAGAGTCTCCAAGATATTGCTGGGCCAATGCAAGGTTATAGCGTGCCCTCGCGTCGTCGGGGCTGATTAATACTGCCTGCTCAAAAGCTTCAGCGGCACTCTCAAAATCTCCGCTTTGGGCTGCTGCGTTGCCCTTGTCTGTCCAGGCTTGCTCCTCAGGATTACCCGCCTGTTGCAGGGTTCCATTGGTATTGTTGATTTCTGGTTGTTGCATCTCATCCATATGTTTTTCTTTCCTCCTCTAATATGTCTCATTTATCATGGATACAATTGCTTACACAGACCAAGAATACTTTCTACTCGAAAAATAAGCTGTTAGTCCTTGGGTAGTATAGCATGCTCCCGGCGCTTCTACCAGTATTTTCATGCGTTGTTCAGGACCTTTCGCCTCCGGAGCACAGCTTTGGGATTTTCCCGTTTTCTTTATTTCGTGACACGCAGCGTAACGTGAAAGTCGTATTGAGTACCTGGAAAAAATGTTTCGGAGTATTCGATTGGTGATCCGGTCAGGTCAAAGGCAGTTGAAGTAAAGTGTAACCCGGCTTCACCAGGAGGTATCCGTAACAGTTCAGCTTCTCGCACGGTAGCAGTGCCTACCCTGATTTTCTGCTCTACAATATAGGGATTGAGGCCTTCGCTATTCATGAGGTTGTAAAGTGAACCATCCGATAGCTCTTTTGCTCGCTGGTAAATACTTGCAGCACGGGGGTAGGGTAAATAGTCAACTTCGTAGGCAATGGGAATGTCATTCGCTGTACGAAGGCGCTCTAAGCGAATAGTCTGCTCGGTATCTATCAAAGATAGCTGTTTTCGCACGGCTTCTGACCCACGGATCAGCTCACTGACGAGGAGTAAACCACCAGGGCGTTTTCCCCGACGCTGAATCTCTTCCGTTAAACTAGTCAGTTCACTTTGTGTTTGTTGCACGCGCGGCTCACACACGAAGGTACCCTTACCATGCTGGCGATAAAGCAACCCTTCATGGACAAGTTCTGAGAGAGCCTGACGCACGGTGGCCCGACTGACATGGTAGTTTGCAACAAGTTCGGGTTCGGATGGAATGGCCGTATGAGGCGCGAGGTGGCCAGAGCGGATCTGTTGCTTCAGCACTTCTTTGAGCTGATAATAGAGAGGTAGAGGATTTGTACGTTCTAACGTAGGCATATGCGGTTTCCCTTATGTCCAGACAACTCTAAATAACACAACAAAATGTATTGGGAAAAATATATCACATGTGAGATCAATAGTCGAGAGGGGAGAGAATAGCAAATAGCGCATCATCCTGACGTCTCAAGATGATGCGCTATATATTTCCACAGTCGATGGACTGGCATGATTAATTGCTTGCCACGCGGTCGATTTCTCTCTTCAGGCGTGCGCGATCGGCACCAACGACACGACCAACTTCCTGACCGCCTTTAAAGATGATAAAGGTAGGAATTCCCTGGATACCCAGGCGAGTTGGAGTGTTTGGATTTTCGTCTGTATCCACTTTAACGAAACGCACTTTGCCCTGATATTCATCGCTCAATGATTCATAATAAGGGGCGATAGATCGACAGGGGCCACACCATGCAGCCCAGAAATCAACAACAGTTGGCGAATCTGATTTGAGGACTTTTGTCTCAAAATCCTGGTCGCCGACATGAACAAGATTGGCATGCGTACCCATATGATAGGTTCTCACTCTCTTTCTTATCTGAAAATGTATCTAACACCTTTGTTTAAAGTAGCTTGAGATACTGTTCCTTCACCTAGTGTAACAAATCAACAGGCATCATTATTCCAATGGTTCTCCATTATTATAGTTACGAAAAATATAGACACATATCGCATGAGCTTATGTTGTCGACATTCCTCGCGTTCAGCTACGCCTGTTTACGAAACAACCGACTAGGCGGCAGGTTACACTACGGGCAACCTATCCCATTGCATCATGATACACGTGTCAGATGTAAACACGTGAAGACGAGGGTTTCACTCGCTTCCTGCGAATCACCGGGCCGTAGTTCTCTGATGCATGGTGCTGTTTCCATGCTTCATGACGCTGCATGAGCACAGCTTTGATGGCTGTTCGGTCACGGCAGGCGCGCAATTGGGTGTCCCCAACGCGACGACTCAGGTTGATCGCCGCGTTGTGATCAGCATGGACCTCAAAACCGCACACCTTGCAACAAAACGTTTGTTGGTTCGGTCGATTGCTGCGGTCGGTATAGTGACACACACTGCACTCCTGGGACGAATACGCACTGATGACCGGGGTCGCCACCACCCCACGTTTCTGACCATTCCATACAATCCGCTGCGGAATATGCGCTAAATTGGACGCCCGTAAAAGGGCATTTTGTGCCCGTGCCTTGAACCGCATCGAAGCCACCGATAACTGCTCATAGGCAAATTGTACCTCTGTGTGCTCTGGATCGATGAAACACTGATTGACGGCGCGATTGATCTCTTGCTTGACATGGCGCATGAGCCGTTGCCCCGTGCAACTGCTGGTTGATGGGAGTTTGCTGGCACCTTTTTTCTGCAAGCACGCCCGCAATTTGGCCTTCCTCCGGCGCTTGGCACGATCACGCTTGTGACGGGCACGCAGGTTTGTGTAGAAGGCCCCGTAGTGCTTGCCCGTGCTGGTCGTGACGAAATTGGCAATGCCTACGTCGATGCCCACCACCGGCGCATCGGGTGGTGTCTGGACAGTCACTTCCTCATCATAGGAGAAGGTGAGCCACCACACTCCCTCACGCTTATGGAGTTGCACACCCCTGTTGAGCGGCTTCGCTTGATGGGTTTGTGGATCCGTAAGCTGTTCTTTGTGGTATGCCGACAGTTTGACGGGGACCTGCATGGGCTGACCCTTCTCAAGTGTGCTGATGGTCAGCCAGTAGTCATAGGTCGAATCGCGGGACGGTTCCAGTTTGACCACATTGATAGTCGCCTGAATACACGGTGTACGCAACACAGGCACGTTCCATTCGTGCCACTGTGGCTCTTTGGCTTTTGCGTCTAAGGTAGCATCCGCTTGTTGTTTCTGGTAACGCAAGAGATCATCCTGGTACTGTTGATAGGCGGTGGTCCGATTACTGCGCCAGGATTGAGCAATGCCTGCCGCTTGTTGAATGGCTACCCGCTGCCAGCGTTCGGAAAGTGGTGTTTGAAAGAGCGGATCACGAAGCTTGTTGGGTCGCTCCTCAGTGCAAAAGAAGGTGACATATTGTTGACAGAGTGCCAGATACACCGGAGCCAGGGTATCGAGGGCCACAAGCTTGCCTGCATTGGCCTCAAGCAAACGAATAGGGGTGACCGCTTTGGTGATGCGTTGTGGTTCGCCTGGCTTTGGTCGTTTCTTTCGCTTCTGCTTCATGATGGTATTCCTTGCACTTTTTCCCTTCATCACTGGGAAAAGGCGAATGGAGTGCCTGTTCCCTGTATCTAGAGATGCCTTCTTTTACGCCTCTTGCAAAACGGTCATACGCTCCTCTATGAGAAACCTCCTGAAGGTGTGCGGGACGTTCTCAATGAGGGCCTGCATCCGGCCGGTGATACGTCCAGCCTTCCAGGCCAGCTTCCCACAAAGAGTGGTAGGCTGCCTGTAGTCTAGCAGTAATTGTCTATTTCGTCCAGTGAAGAGGACTGAAAGCCTCCTTAACCTTGGAATAAAACGCTATAAAAGTCTAGATTTCGCTCTATTTTCAGTCACTAGTTTCGATACTTTCAAATCTGACGAAAGGTAAACAGGAATACAATGCTGGTTAAGCTACCTGCGGCGACCTCCCTGCAAAATGGAGAGCAGTTCCAAAATGAAGAGAAACAGGTTGAGTACGGCAAGGAAAATGGAGATGGTTAAACCAATGGCGTTAGGTATGGTATCAGCCGCATATTTCGCACGCTGGACATTGAAAATGACAAAGCCAGAAAAGAGAGCTATGCCAAAGAGAGAGATGATTAGCTGAATGAGGGTGGTATGAAAAAAGCTGCCGAAGAAAAGGCCTAACAGGGAAGTCACCAGGAGCAGAATAAGGCCAAAGAAAAGGTAATCACCCAGACGCGAGAAATCGCGCTTTGTGATCCAGGCATACGCTCCTAATCCAAACGCAGAAACGGCAGTTATCAGGAAAGCCTCGCCCAGTATATTGCTTGCGTTCGACAGGTAGTAGCTAATGAGCGGAGCAAGTGACATCCCTTCCAGGAAGGTAAAGAGGTAGAGCAAAAAGAGATTCAGCCCTGGCCTCTGAATGACGAATTGAAGAATGATGAGAACGACCAGACCTGCAATGGCTATAATCCAATAGGTGCCAAAGCTAATATTCAAGAAGAAGCCAACTAAGGTACCGAGAGCAGCAAAAAGGAAGGAGAATGCCAGCAATCCCATGACTTTACTCATGAGACCACTCGTCTGTGTCCCTTCATACCCATATGGCAAGGTCTGGTATTGATAGCGAGAGGAACCGAACATGCCATTATTCCGGCCGAACGGTCCGTTATTTCTTTGATTGTACATGCTAAACCTCGTGCTTAAACTATAAACCTCTAGCTTTACCAGAGGGTTTTTATCACTTGTGATTACGCAAAATAAGGGTGAAAGGTTGCATTCTTCGGATGAAAAGAAGATCTCTTCCGTGAGACTGAATAGAAATAACGGCTACCTTATCCGGGTTGATTTTCAATTCCGCCGGTTATTTTCCCCAGGCTGAGAAGTACGATCTCAGCCGGTTACTTCCTTTGACGTTTATTCTTCGGTGGCTCATCCCGCTCAACCGGCTCATCAAGAGCTTGCACAATTAAAGGGGGATCAACGATATTCGTTATATCGCAAGGCGGATGATTATAATCAGCATGCCAGTAGTACAGGCTTCCAGCGGGTTTAATCATAAGACCACCACAACGTGGACAGCGACGAGGTGTAAGTTCTCCCTGACCCTCTATCATGCCTGGCCCTCCTGCAACAGTTCTAGCCGACTGTATCACAAGATGCAACAAATATTAGAGCACACTCCAAACGCCACAAATTTCGCAGTAAGCAATCCCTACTTCGCCAAAGGTTTTACTTCGCGTGTTCCAGCGATCATAGGCTATAGCAATAGAGCCACAGTTCCAGCAACGAGCACGCCCTCCCGCTTTGCTTTGACTCTCTAACTGCTGCAATAAGGCGCTACGAGCCTCTTCAGCCCCAGTATAACCGGGGTTATACGCAAGATGCAGCAGATTCCCTAATGGCAGAGAGATCTCATGTGTTGGCGGCTGCAAGGGCGCAGATAAAGGCGCATTAGCCGCGTTCGGCACAAGTGACTGTATCTGGGATGGCGGCTGCTGCGGTGGGCGACGAAAGAGTTCGCCACGAGAAGTCCGTCGACCGCCTTCGATTGGAGGCGTAGAGTTTTGCTGATCTGCACCATTCACAGGAGTAGGAGGAACTGGCGGCATAAATGAGGTTACAGTTTGATCCGTATTGGGTACTCCTGTATCTGCAGCCTCTCCCTCAACTGCGGATGCGGCAGAATCTCGCTCTGAAGCAAGCGATGCTGCTGCATTTTCCGTTTGTTCCGCAAGGTGATTGTTATTATTTTCTGGTTGATCAGGCGGATTAGCGCGTCTGCGTCGTGTAATTGGCATAGGAGACTGCTCCCTTAGAAGTTGTGTGTGTACTGCGTTTGCAAGCAGCATTATATCACAGCAGAGGAAAAAAGTCTAAGATTGTGAATGACAAATTGTATGCGGGCCTGGCATCAAGCGGCGCCAAGCCCGCATACAATTTGTCACAACTTAACTTTTCTCTATATTACTTGAAAAAATCTGCGTTAATCTTGATGAAGTGTTTCCACTCGTCTGGAGTAGCGGATTCCTCAAAAATAGCAGTCACGGGACATGCAGGCTCACAAGCTCCGCAATCGATACATTCATCAGGATTAATATAGAGCTGCTCAACCGTGTCAAATTCCTCCTCGTTCTGCGAAGGATGAATACAGTCTACAGGGCATACATCCACACAGGATGCGTCCTTTACACCAATACAAGGCTGAGTTATTACGTATGTCATGTTTCAGTTATCCTCCTCTTGGCACGCCATGTAGAAATCGAGTACGCGGCGGCAAAGTTTTTTTTTCGGCCCGTTTCAGTATAGTGGGTTAGGCAAACATTGTCAATTCCCTTGATTGTGCTTGACAAAAGGGATTGGCTGTCCTTATCCTTCCATGAGGAGTGATGAGAATGTTGACAACACTGGCAGCTATTGCCGATCTGCTTACCCTTTGGAGGTTTTGATGTAGAGGTGTGAGAATACAATCTCGGTGCCTTGCTCCTCCACAGAGAAACCAACTTCTCCTGATGAGAGAGCCGCGGATGAGGAGTCCGTAATAGCAGGTCCCACTGCTTTCCCGTTGATCAAAAAGTTGAATGTGTCGCCGATAGCCTCAACAGAAATAGCGTTTCTTTTACCAATACCGGTCAGCAGTAAATTGGTTGGGCCACCAGCCAGTGTCTTCCAGCGTGCATCGCCATCGTAGCGCGAGAACTGGTACTGTCCCCCACCCCATGCCACGACTTCAAAAAGGTAGTAATGAGATTGATCGGCAGTTCCGCGAAACGCAACTCCATAGTAATCGGCCCCATCCAACGAGCCATGGATTTCAGACATGGATACCGTGAGGTGAAAGTTGGCATATTGATGATTCGCGTAGAGAGCCAGGGCAACGTTATGATCCGATTTATTTTGAATATGGTACTGCTGATCAGCGAAATAAAAGGTACCACCTGTTGGCCAGTCAGAACTATTCGACAGATCGTCAAACAGCGCGTTTGCTGGAACAGCGACCTGCAGGTGTGTCTTAGTTGGAGAGTCGCTAAAGTGAGAAGTGATCAACCCACCTGCAGCTATCGCTCCGACGGCTATGGCAAAGAACAGAATAATGGCCACGATGACTCGCAGGAGATCGACTGAACGTATCGCTTCTGGTTTCACACGAACAACAGGTTTTGACGTAGAAAGAGCACGTTTCGCGCCGCTACTTAAGCTTCTAGAGGTAGCCTTCATACCATCAGAAAGATTGTTGTTGGGATCGATTTGATAAAGTTGATCAGCGATACGGATGGATTGAGCAAAGGCAACACTAAACTCACCCGCCGTCTGGAAACGGTCTTTTGGTCGTTTAGCAAGAGCTTTCTGGATCACGCTATCAGTATAAGGTGTGATATCCCCTCGCAATAAACCGAGCGCGGGGGGATTTTCATGCACTTGTAGGAGCGCAACGGCAATGGTAGAATCAGCAATAAAAGGGAGGCGCCCCACCAGGAGATAGAACAGTGTAATGCCCAGTGAGTAGATATCCGAGCGACCATCTAGTGGCTGGCCCAATGCTTGCTCCGGCGAGATGTAGTCGGGTGTTCCCATCAGCGTTCCCGGAGACTTGGTAGGAGACTGATCAGCAATAATGTCTCTACGCATCATGTGAGCAATGCCGAAGTCGGAGAGAGCGACGCTACCATCGCTATCCAGCAGGATATTAGCCGGTTTTACATCACAATGTACACATCCGTGCTGATGCGCATAATCTAGTGCTGCCGCGATCTGTTCAAGATACCATTGTGCCTCACGCAGGGTCAGGCAACCATTACTGGCCACATACTCGCTTAAGGTGCCCCCAGGCATATAGGGCATGATGATATAAGGTAATCCGTCCTGTTCGCCATAGGAGTAGATTGGTAGAATATTTGGGTGATCTAACCGGCTGGCAGCCTCCGCCTCGAGCAAGAAACGGCTATAATAATCTTTCTGCATCTGCGCGTTCAAATGCGAACGTGGCAGAAAAACTTTTATAGCGACTTTCTGCTCAGGTTTGTGCTGTTGGGCCAGGAATACGGCACTGGTTCCTCCATAGCCCAATAATCTTTCTATGACGCATGAGCCTAGCACTTTACCGATTAGGTGTTGTCCCCTGGTCGTTGTCATGCTAGAAAACCTCTCAATTCCCTACATGCGAGAGTCTGTGAGCAAGTGTAATGCCTGGGATCTAAAATTTTGCGGTGATACAAGAAGAAACCTGTTTGATTCTAGCAAGATTTATAGGAAGCTGTCAATGGTCAAATTTATTACTTGAGAGATGGCATAGCCTCTTTGGCTGCACCTCGAACTGGCCTTGGCTGTGTTCATCCTCTTTGAAATGAGTTACACTTTTCAGACAAATATCTATATGGAGGTATCTTTTTCAGATGACAATCGAAACTACAGGATTGTATCGTTCAATCCATGCACAACCTGAAATGGTGCGCCAGCTCCTGACAGATTGGGATGGTCCCACCCGGGCGGCGGAGAAACTGGCGCAGGTCAATCGTATCTTGCTATCGGGGATCGGTACAAGCTTCCACGCAGCTATAGTCGGCGAATATTTGCTGCGCCGGGCAGGCGCAGATGCCTGGGCGGTGAGATCGTTTGAATTCGTCAATTATCCCCGTCCCTTGCGCTCAGATGATGGAGTGATTGTTATTAGTCACCGGGGCAGCAAGCTTCATGGCAACCAGGCGGTACAACGCGCCCTGGATGCAAAGGTACTGACGATTGGCATTACCGGTAAAAGCTCTAAGATGCAAGAGCCTGATATAGTGATTGAGACGGTAGAACAGGACCCTTCTTCTACACATTCTATAAGCTATACCGGCGCTTTGACACGTCTGGGCCAGGTTGCTGCCCGCCTGGCAGCAAAACTTGGAAATGCTGAGCAGGCGCAACTCCTGGAACAAGGACTTCAACATTTGCCTGCACTCATGGAAAAAATTCTGGCCCGAGAAGATGAGGCGCGCAGCATAGCGCAGGAGGCAGTGACGAAACAACGGCGTATTTACTTCTTAGGCGCGGGACCAAACGCGGCAACCGCTCCTGAAGGTGCGCTGAAGGCCAAAGAAGCAGCGTATGTGACGACTGAAGGATTTGAGTTAGAGCAGGCAATCCATGGCCCGCAGGTGGCTTTTGAGCGTGAAGATCTGTTGATTCCTATTGTAGTGAAAGGACCAGCACAGCCACGCATGGCCGATTTCCTGCTGGCTACCAGCGAAATCGGTTCTCGTGTCTGGCTGATTGGCGAAGCGCCAGGCGCAGAGACGGCAGAGCTGTTCCGTAGGGATGGGTGGGCACACTTCACGATTTGCATCGGTGTTGATTTGCCAGAGGAATTGACGCCAATAGTCGCCGCGCTGCCTGTGCAACTCCTGGCAGATTTTCTAGCAACAGCGCGTGGAACGAACGCCGATAGTTTTCGCACAGACCAGGAGGAATACAAAAAGGCGGGAATGCGGTTTCGTATCTAGAACATCGATGAACGTGTGAATAGCCGCGCCTGGAACGGCTATTCGCATGTTTCTTTGTTCAGCAAAAGGCCGAAGAACGATATGGTATAATTACTCTGTAGAAATAAAGTACATACACATGTATTCTTTATGCCATCATCAACTCATTAGATCGTGACAATAGAAGGACCTTTGCATGGCTGAAAGCTTCGGCATACCTCATCTGAAGGAATATCTGACGAGAATGGGTTTGCGCCTGGCCAATGTTGATCTAGAGCAGGAGATCATCGAACTGGCATTTCATGGTAACCATGGACAGTGGCGAATGATCGTAGGTATTCAACAGAGTGGAGAAGTACGGAAGTTGATGCTCATTGCTCCGCATATCGCCGTCGTGAACAAAAAGAAGCGCCTTGAATGTCTCGAAGCATTAATGGCCGTAAACTATCGTATCGCTATGGGAAAATTCGGCATTGATCTAGAGGATGGTGAAGTGCGATTAGAAGAGGCAATTCCCCTTGCCGGTGGCTCGATCACTTTTGAACAGTTCCAGCTTGCCCTGGGCGCAATGATGCAGACAGTGGCGATGTACCACGGTTTGCTCCCGCGTATCGTCTACGGAAATCTCTCGGTACTTGAAGCGCTTAGTACTTGTGAACTGGAATTTCTCCAGGAGGTTGAGGGGACTGTGCAACACAACTCTGCTACTATCGACGAAGCTGCGCTCCTATCCGAGAAGGAAGAGGGAACTGAGCCCGAAATTGCAGCTGAACTGGACGTGAATGATGTACTGGCAGAGATATCACGCATGTTGGAAGAGCGCAAAGAGTAACCTGCTCGATCGGTTTCACCCCTCGAAGTCCAGGCTGATGCCAATTATCTAAAGCGTCTTCTTGCTAGGTGTATAGTGTCCATTCTGTTGTGCCCTTGAATGGACATCTGTCTGATCGACCGGCTCTTCTTGCTCACTATTCTCTTCAATTGAAAGCGGTCTCGATTCTTCTTCTATGTTATGAGAAACGGCCCTGGAATCTAAACTCACCCAGGTATTGAAGGTTCTAACATCATGCTTCCTACGGCGAACAAGTCTCGATCTTACTTCAAAGGCAGCCCAGATAAGAATGAGGGCAGCAACAATAATTACGATGTACCTCAATACTGTTATATCCATATTTGAACGTCCTTCTCATAGAAAAACATGATTCGTTAGTTTTTCCATTGTAACGACTGGGAGAAAAGGCGTCAAGTCAGATACTTCTTCCCCGCCACAGCGGTCGGGAGAGGGAGAGAGAGGAGAACACCCGACCGCCAGATAGAGGAAAGATAAGAGGAAGTAAAGGGGTGAGGGAGAGCTTATTTAGTTTTAGAACATTTGTTTCAACACGATGAATATTACCATGAGATTAGGCGAAAGTCAAGAGTTTTTAGAACTTATTTTCTAAAATAACGATGGTGAAAGAAGAATCGACGCGAGAAGTATGTTCGCGTTGACTCCCACTTCGAACATGATACAATGGGCCACGGAGCCATTCTCAGAAATAGTTTGATCCGAGACGAGGTTTTTAGCTACAGCACAGATTTTAAGTGTGAGAATCGGTTCCCCGAAATCATGATATATATTGACATATAGTGATGAATCTGTTATGCTTCGGGCATGAAGTTGAGTCAGTATGCGAAGAAACAGGGAGTCACCTACCGAACGGCGTTTCGGTGGTGGCAGGCAGGACAGATCCAGGGCTATCAACTCCCTTCAGGAACCATTGTGGTCACGGAGGGTGGACAAGGGCCACCCAAAGAACGTGAGCGCCGGGTCGCTATTTATGCCCGTGTCTCTTCTCATGAGCATCGGCCCAACCTCAAACGGCAAGTCGAGCGCTTAGAAGATTACTGTGCGGCCAAAGGTTATCAGATTGCTCTGGTGGTGACTGAAATCGCTTCTGGCGTCAATGAGAGCCGTCCGAAGTTGTTGGCTCTGCTACGGGATGAGAAGATCTCGCATATTGTTGTCGAGCACAAGGAGAGGCTGACATGCTTTGGGTTTCGCTATCTGGAAACCTTGTTGGAACTGGCCGGGCGACATATTGAGGTCGTCAATCTGGCTGAGAACAATCGGGAAGATCTACTGGCCGATTTGACCAGTATCCTCTATTCGTTCACCGCCAGACTCTACGGGCAAAGACGCCGGGCCAAACGCAAAACCGAAGCGATTGTGCAACAATTACAGGCTGAGGAAGAGGAGCCGTCATGAAGTTGGTCGAGCAGCATGTGATCGAGAAAGGCGATCCCCGCTATACTCGCATCGATAAGGCCGCTTTTGCCTCAAAAAATCTGTGGAATCTTGCCAACTACTACGTGCGCCAATCTTTCATTTTAGAGCACAAGTATCTCGACAACACGGCGCTCTATCATCTGGTGAAGTCGTCTGATGCCTACAAGGCGTTACCCGCCAAAGTCAGTAATCAAGTCTTGATCCAACTCGACAAAGCGTGGACTGGTTTTTTTGAGGCCAATGAGGCCTACAAACAAGACCCCTCGAAGTTTACAGGCCGCCCCAAGTTACCCAAGTACAAACACAAAACCAAGGGCCGAAATCTCCTGGTCTTTGAGTGGGGAGCCATCTGGAAAGGGTCCCTGAGGTATCAGGAGATCGCGGTGAGTGCGCTGGGATTCCTCGTGTTCACCAAACAGCGTCGATCTGAGATCGAGCAAGTGCGCATCGTCCCCAAAGCGGATCATTATGTGGTGGAGGTGGTTTATCAGGCACAAGCACAGCCTTCCCCCGAGAGTGTGAGAAAGCTCGACCCAAGCTTGTTTGTGGCGCTCGATCTTGGCGTCCATGTTTTGGCGGCGGCTACCTCCAACAAACCAGGGTTCATCCCGCGCCTGGTCAATGGTCGCCCCTTGAAAGCCATCAACCAACTCTACAACAAACAACGGGAGCATGAACAGAAGAAACTTGCCCTTGGCCAGGAGAAGCTCTTTACCTCACACCGATTAGATCGGATCACGACGAAGCGTAATCGCCGGATGATGCATTCCCTGCATACGGCCAGCCGTCGCATCATTGATCTGTTGGTCAAGGAAGGCATTGGCACTCTGGTGATTGGTAAAAATCCTTTTTGGAAGAGCCGGGTGGAGTTGGGCAAGAAGCACAATCAGGAGTTCGTGCAGATCCCCCATGCGAAGTTCATCGAGCTGCTTACCTACAAAGCGGAGCGGGCTGGCATCACGGTGATCGTCACTGAGGAATCCTATACCAGCAAAGCCAGCTTCTTGGATCGCGATCCTCTTCCCACCTACGACCCGAAGCTGGGAGCCGAGCAGGAGGACACCCCCCGCTTCTCTGGGTCTCGCGACAAACGCTGGTACCGCGTGAAAGGGCGAAAACCCATCCACTCGGACGTGAATGGCTCCTACAACATCGGTCGCAAAGTATTCCCGACAGCCTTTGATGACCTAGGGATAGAGGCCACGGCAGTTCGGCCCGGACGGCTTGCCGTCTAAACTATAGAGGTATGGTATATTTGTCATACCTTCTGGATACTGTAGAAAGTGAAATGAATTACATGGCAGATGTACAACCTCTACGTGGGATTCGGTATGCGAATGAGACGATTGGCGACCTGGCACAGGTAGTTACGCCGCCTTATGACGTGATTACCAGTGAAGCCCAGGCAACATACTACGCACGCAATCCCTACAATTTCATCCGCCTGGAACTTGGACAGGAGTCAGCTAAAGATACCACTCTGAATAACCGTTACACACGTGCAGCAACTACCTTTGCCGAGTGGCGCAAAAATGGTGTGCTGCGACAAGATATCACTCCTGACTTTTATCTTTACCAACAACTATTTACTCACAATAATCGAAGCTATACTCGCACCAGCCTGTTAGCTCGTGTGCGCCTGGAACCATGGAGTGCAAAAGTCGTGCTCCCCCACGAATATACAATGACGAAACCGAAAGATGATCGCTTGCAACTTTTGCGGGCTTGCGCTACCAACTTCAGCCCGCTCATGAGTATGTATGAAGACCCTCAAGGGAGAATGCGCCGTTTGCTCAGCACTTATGCCGCCGATGCTGAAGTACAGTTTACAGATGAGGTAAATGAAGGGCATCGCTTGCAACCAATTACTGACCCCGCACAGGTTGTACTTTTCCAGGATTTTTTTGCCGAGCGTCAGTTATATATCGCGGATGGACATCATCGATACGAGACGGCATTGAACTATCGTGAAGAGATACGAGAACTGCGGCGGCATATTAACGATGATGACGCGGTGAACTTTGTTTTGATGGCATTGATCGATGTGGACGATCCAGGCTTACTGGTGTTGCCGACACATCGTTTGCTTTTCGGCCTGAGTTCCGAAGCACTGGGTTCGTTAAATAGTCAGCAACTAGCGCAGTATTTCACCGTGCAGCAGTTGGATACAACGATGAAAAGCGACGCAATGCTGGCAGTTCTAGCCTCTTCTGGTGAAAAACAGCCGTCACTTGTGGTAGTCACCCGGGACCAAAACTGGCTGCTGCTGTTGAATGAGTTGGGGAGAAGACGTATGATGGAGAGCGGTCACTCAACTGCCTGGAATGAACTGGACGTGGCAGTAGCACATACACTTGTATTGGAGGCGCTACTCGGCATACGAGCGGAAGATGTTACATCAGGTACGTATATCCGCTATACGCGCGATGCAGAGCAGGCCCTGGAGGTAGTTCGCTCCGGGGACGCCCAGGTAGCTCTCTTGCTGAATGCTACACGGGTTAGACAGATTTGCGAGGTAGCGCAAGCAGAGGATCGCATGCCTCAAAAATCTACCTACTTTTATCCAAAGCTGATGAGCGGGTTGGTCATGAATCCACTCTGGTGACGACTCCCCATGGCTCCGCGCCATGGGCTTTTGGAATGGCGCAGCCGTGTCGTCCCACGGCACTCGTTCGGTTAATTTACAGTGAATGGCTGTCCGCGATTTCTCGCGGACAGCCATTCACCAAAGCCAGCTCAGCGATAGACCCCTTTGATCAGTCTTCTGGGAAAAGGTTAATCGGCATAGTGTCGAGCCTGGCTGATTCAAGAGCTTCGGCAAGCGCACGAAAAGGCCCTTGTTCGATGGTCAGGCGCATCATTGTGCGTACGAATGGCTGTTCTTCCGCTGATATGCCAGAATCGGGATGGAGCACAGCAGCAGTTGCACGTACCAGCTTTGCATCTTCTGCTCTGTCCACAAGCTGAAAGAGTGCACCCTGACGCAAGAGACGATCCTCGTAAAGTGCGCGCCATTTGTTATCCACTAGCTCGCCAATAGCCTCGCTTACGAGTGTTTCAATCTCTAATTCAGATCTCTGCTTTTTTTGAGCGCTTTTTCGCGCACGGCTGCGCGAGCCGAGGTTGGACATATCAAATAAGTCACGGCTCGACCAGTAGCGGTCTATATAGGGCTGAATACGATCGATGGGATCATACATCCACGAAACAAATTCTGGCATCTGGTAGAGCAAATCCCCTCGTTGCGCAAGCTGCACGACCTCAGGGCTGAGATCCCAGGACTCCAGCCTTGTCGAAACAGTTGGAGTATCCTTCCCTGGTAATTCTTCACCTTCAATAAAGGGGCGCCAGATGGCATAGGCGATAGGCAATTTGCGACGTGTACGCTTGTTGACAGCGCGTGCCTCCGCAATCAAGGCACGACCAAACTCCAGGGGAACTCGAAAACTGCCAAAACCCTGGTCGTTCATGTCGCTAACCAGTTCCATCCAGCGATCAGGGTCCATCTCATCGGTGCCATAGCAGTCCTTGATACCCCATTGATCTTGATAGAGCACGTTGACGCCCTTCAGCAAGCCATCAGGCCGCCGCCATGAGAGCATGATCATCTGCGAGCCTACGCCGTCGAGATGACTAACGCGGGCTTCATGAAATTGAAGTTGCTGAGGCTGAGTACGCTTCTCTGTAGAATCTCCGGTGCCTGGAGCTGATTGCATAGTTAATCTACCAAGCGCTGTGCGAGCATATTGTTTCACTTGACGATTTGCCGTATGCGCGATCAGATAGTTCAAAGCAGGGATTGTCTGATCTGAAGCAATCTCGCCCAGCTGTTCCAGCGCGTCAATTACGGCTATAACTATTTTACTAGTCTGATTTTCCAGCAGAGGGATAAGCAGGTTAGCAGCGCGCGGGTCGTGACTATTGCCAAGCCAATTAATAAAGCCGAGACGCCTCTCGAGCGGCATAGAGAGGATATCCTCCAGGATAGATTCCACTCCCATTTCGCTCTGTCCTATCATTTCGAGCAGGCGCATTTGCATCTGTTGCATAGCCGCTTCAGGATCATTGAGGTATTCAATGAGGCCATCATCGGCCATTTCAGAATCCATCTCTTTTAAGATAGGCGCAAGAGTGAGTTTCGCCATGTCGCTAACAGTAGGGTCAGCAACCAGGTCTTCCAGCTCTTCCAAGTCAAATTCGGTCGCCAGTTCAGATAAGATCAGAATAGCTGCCGCATGGGCCGCTGCATCTTGTGTGCGCAGTAAATGCAGCACTTTGTCACGTGCGCCATCAGTCCATTCCTCATCCAACCTGTCAAAATAGTGTGACAACGTATCGGGATCAATGTTATCGCGACGACTGATGGCCAGTAGTATGCTATCGACGCTATCCTGGGGCGGTCTTTTGCGTCCTCGTGGCATACAGATTCTCCTTAGTACAAATTATGGTATATTACGCGGCCTCAAATTAATGACGGCTAACGAAACGCATTGTACCACTATGCTGTGCATAAGTCGATATCAAAAAAGATGGGCCCCCATTATTTGAGGGGACCCAGTTGTATCAAGAGAAATTTCAAGTTTTTTTTATTCTTCCTGCGAATGAGGAGTTACTGGCGCGGGGCGTGGGAGTAGTACCTGCTGTCGGGGTAACGCCAGGTGTTCCTGGCGGCTTACCGATAGGCGTCGCTGTAGGAGTCGGTGATGATGGTCGAGTAGGCGTTGGAACCGGCGCCGTAGTAACCGCTGTTGGTGTGGGTCCGGGTGGTACAGGGGTAGGGGTTGAACCTACAACTGTAGGAGATGCACCAGGTCCATTGGAAGACGCCGCAGTTGCAGTCAGAGCTGGAGGTGGAATAGCTGGTGTAGGTGTTGCCTTTTTGCCGAACGGACCCGGCGCAAGAGTGACATAGAGATCTACAGATTTGCCGGTGGAGACATCACGAGCCACGACTTGATGAGTGCCTGTCGTCCAGGCGGAGTCGTTAAGCACGACAAAAAATGATCCGTTTTCGTCGGCCTGGATAGAGTTGATTTGACTATCCTGTTTGAGCAAAGGATGATTATTTTCATCAGTAAATAGAACACTGCCACGTCGACTGTATCCCTGGCCATGGAGATGCAGCGGCTGTCCGGGAATAAGTGGCATCGTGTCAACAAGAGTAAGTTCCAGGCTTCCATTGGTAGCGGTGTTTGATGCACCTGGGGAACTATTGCCTGAGTTGGTAGGTGCAGGAATTGATCCGCGCTGAGAGCCAGGGCCAAACCAGGAAAGACTGATGGCCGTCGCAAACAATAGTAGAACAGTTACACTCAACAATAAAATAGTACCACCCAGCCATAAAATAAATTCGATACGACCTGGATGTAATAGCCACCAGCGGAGATGATCAACCAGGTAAAAAGATTGTTTGCGCCTGGCGCCATTCGGTCGGCGGGCATGCGCTGACCCACTGGCGCTCCCAGTTGTCCATGACGATAGGTCCGTTATCTCATTTGTCAGGGCAAGCCCGCCCTGATCTATAGTGGTTGAGGGGAGGGCAGGCGAAACAGGTGTCAATGCCAGTGGGGGAGTCGGATTGGCTGGGACAAGCGAATGCATGCTTTGCCCACCTCCTGGCAGGGGAGGCAGGGTATCTATCTCATCGATATCCACCTGGTTCGATTTCCGCTTCGGCGGATTCGTAGTTAACTTATCAATATCGGTCCCGGATACTTGCGGAGCATGATACGCGTCTATTTCATCAAGATATGGTAGACGATCCGTCCGTTTTGGGGAAAAGGATGGTTGCGGATGTGTAGGAGCATCAACGATCAATGATAGAGTGGAAAGGCTGCTCTCAACTTCAAAATCTGGCGATTCATATTGCCACACAGATGGCGGAGGGGAAGTTGGCATGCGAGTGATATCATTGTCTCGTTGTTGATGCTGATCAGCCTGCGTACCAGAGTACTTCGGGCGCACTTTGACATTGTTCGGACGTTGAGCCGAAGCGCGTGGTGGGATAGGTGTGACCGGTCCCTTCTTTAGGGAAGAGCTCACGGATTGCGGTTTCTTCGGCTGATGTTGTGAACGGGGTTGCAAGTTACTTTGTGTGTATTCCACCTGCCCAGCCTGACCATCCATGAGAAAAGCTGAGATGGCAGGGTCAATCCAGACTGATGAATTCCCCTGAGAGGGTGGTAGTTGCTGATCAGCAGCGGGTGGGAGGTTCCGTTGTCTCCGGATATATGGTCCAGAATAACCGCACGATGGACACTGGACTATGCTATGCTGGGAAGACAAGGAGTCTGTTATGTTGAGCGGTGTTTTACAGAGAGGGCACATCCCTGAAAAGGTGGACTGTCCTGAACGCCTATTTGCCTGCATACTTGATATTCTTTCGTGACCACGTTAGGTCGCCCAAACCCAGGGCGATGGTACGTCTGCTCATTGACCACGGGCCCTCACTGCACACACGTTCAATGCAGTGAGGGCATCTCTTCGCGGTCTCCATACCATACATCTCATGCAAATAAACGCTCCTCTCATCCATTTTTGAATAAGAGAAAGTGAGAGTCATTACAGAATAACCTGACGGCAGGAAGGAGGTACCTTCGTTCCTTCTTCCCGCCGTCTGAATATGATAAAGAGCTAAGTCACACTCACTCATGTTTGTTGGCGTACCATGCCTCGTTGCGATAGAGAATATCGAGCGCCTCCTGCTTTTGATGATCGGTCTTTACTGTAACGATGGTGCGGCCTGGCTTCAACTCACTCTGGTACTGACTTGCGTCCTCCTCAGGAATCCCGTGAGCCACAATTGTTCCGAGTAACCCCCCCGCGATAACGCCCAGGGCAATACTAAAAACTGTCACCAGCAACCCACCAGCGAAGGTGAGCCCCAGGGCCGGTATAAGTAGGGCTACCGCTGCTCCCAGCACGCCACCAATAATGCCACCAGTGAGTACACCTTTCACCCTGGCTGTTTCTACCTGTTTCCCAGCAGGAAAAACGGTCTGATTCTCAGTGAGTTGCTTACCAGTATCTGTAACTGTTTCTTCAACCGCACCTTTCTCGTTATAGTGTGCCTCGCCAGTAGATGATGCCATTTCTTGCGGCTGGTTCTCTTCCGCTGAGGACCCATAAGGATGTTCTTCTCTACCTTGCGATATATCCGTGGCCTGCTCTGCTATAGGTAGGGCTGCAGTGGGAACATCGTCAGCAGTTGGACCTTGAGCTGAAGTGAGCGGGTCCTCAGGCGATCTGCCTGTAGCATCTACCGTGGTACCTGTAGTGTCTTCGATACCACTATCCGTTTTAGTAACCACAGCTACTCCCTCTCGATAAACGAACTCCACCTGCTGATCGCTAAAACCCGCTTGCCGCAATTCATCTACAGCCTGAGTGGCCTGGTTCTGGTCTTCAAAAATCCCTATGACGGTATTATTTTGATCCATTGGCATAGATTCACTCCTTGTAGATTAAAAGTTATTGAGATAGATAGTGTTTTGTAGATGTATTGATGATCCCTTTTTTGGACACGCGTAAGGTTCAAAAAAAGTTGCATTGGGGACTATTGTCAACTTTGCAGCTGATTGGATAGGCATTTGGAGAGAAGGCTTCCCGTGAGCGGGCTTGAGAGGGGTCAGGCATGTCATCCCTTCGCTACGCTCAAGGGCAGGCTCTGAGCGCGAGCTTTGGATCTCTGCGGCCGTCTCGCCAGATCCTTCGCTGCGCTCAGGATGACATGCCTTATCTCCAAATGTCTACTGATTGGACGTAGTTCTTTTAGGAGAAGGCCATGCTTGCTACTATAGCAATTCGCCCCGCATAACCGTTACCGCCTGTCCAGCTATCTTCACGCGATCGCCATCGATACGCACACGTAGCACACCACCGCGAGGAGATGCCTGGAACGCAACCATTTCATTTTTATGCAGTCGTTTACTCCAGTAAGGAGCAAGGCAGCAGTGAGCAGAGCCAGTCACCGGATCTTCATTGACCCCTACTTGCGGAGCGAAAAAGCGTGAGACAAAATCAAAGCCAGGAGAAGAGGCCCGGCTAGTCACCATCACCCCTCGAGCTGTTACCTGAGCCAGCAATACCAGGTCCGGTTTCATATTGCGAACAATCTCTTCCGACTCGACTTCGACAAGGTAATCAAAGACATTTTTACCTATGTAGGTCGCAGGAATTCCCAGGGCTTCGATCAGATGTGGCGGGGCATCTGCTGGCTCCTCTGGCTTTGCCGGGAAATCGAGTTCTATCCAATCCCCGTGACGATCAGCTGTCAACAGGCCGCTGCGCGTGTGAAAACGTGCTTGCTCATCTGGATTTAAATATTCCTGCTCCCATAACACATGAGCGCTGGCAAGCGTAGCATGCCCACAAAGATCGACTTCCACAGCGGGAGTGAACCAGCGTAAACTAAAGCCGTTTTTCTGCCAGAGTAAAAAGGCCGTTTCGGAGAGGTTCATCTCCTGCGCCAGTTGCTGCATCCATTGATCATCTTCTGGTCCTGTCAACAGGCATACAGCCGCCGGGTTACCTGAAAATGACTTTTCTGTAAAAGCATCTACCTGATAAATAGTTAATCCCATGTAGTTCTTCTTCCTTCATAGCGCTGTTTCTGTCTTCAACAAGCTTAGTGTGTCAGGGTAATAATGTCAAACGCCAATATAGGGAGGGAAAAGAAGCCATGACCAACCAATCTATCAATGGATATGTTCATGTTTTACCGTTCCCCGAACTTTGGCCAGTAGTTGCTCCAACGACACCTCGGTCAAGGACGAGAGGCAAAGATCAGCATGGAGTAGGGAGAGCTGGCTGGTCACGGGATTGGGGACCGCCACACAGAAAATACCCGCTTGTTGCGCGGCAATCACTCCGTTGGGAGAATCTTCCAATGCGATTGCTTGTTGACCGTGAACACCTAGCGCATCAAGAACAGCGAGATATAATTCAGGGTCAGGCTTCGTACGTTTCACGTCATCGAAGCATTTAATACTATCAAAATAGTCGATAAGGCCCAGGCGGGTGAGATGGGTATCGACCCACTCATGCCTTGAACTGGACGCCACGCCAATTTTTAGGCCAAGGCGCTTCGCACTGAGAAGATAGTCTTCAACTCCTGGCAGCACAGGTTGAGTCTCTACCATGCGGATGTGCCGCTGACGCCGGCGTAAACGAATTTCCTCGCGCAAAATAGGACGACCAATCTGTTGCTCGAGGTATTCACAGGGATCGAATAACTGAGGTGAACCGCCTATACATATGGCCCATGTTGAGAAAGGCAGCTGGCAATCGTGTTCCGCGTATATTTCCTGCCACGTTTGATAAGATGACATTTCAGTATCTACAATAAGTCCGTCAAAATCAAAGACGAGTGCTTTTATCATGTTTTTCCTATTTCTTAAAACCCGGATTGTTTTCTCCTATGAACTTTACTGGCACTTTTCTGGCATCTCTATTGTACTACGCAATTGTTAACATCAAAGCAGTCAAAAATATGTTACGATAGAGCAAACGATCCTGAACACACATTCTAGCAACAAAGGGGCAAGGAGACAAGGAGGTATTCCTCTACTATGGTGAAGGATTTAAACGACGCCTCTTATGACAGGCAGGCAATTGAGACATACTGGCGGGCCCGCTGGGAAGCTGATGATCTCTGGAATATCGACATCGACCACGTAAATCCCGAGGAAAAGTTTTACAACCTGGTGGAATTTCCTTATCCATCAGCGCAGGGTCTTCACGTAGGGCACGTCTATAGCTATAGTGGCGCCGATACTTTTTCTCGCTATATACGGATGCGTGGCAAGAAGATATTCCAGCCAATGGGGTTCGACTCGTTCGGCATACACGCCGAAAATTTCGCTATACGGGTGGGGATACATCCACAAGAATTGACAAGCCAAACAATTGAACATTATCGAGAGCAGCTTAAAGCGATGGGTGCCGCATGGAATTGGAAACACGAGATCGTCACCAGTGATCCTCATTACTATCGATGGACGCAGTGGCTTTTTCTGCAGTTCTACAAGGCGGGATTGGCGTTGAGAAAGGAGGCGCCGGTATTATGGTGTCCAGGCTGTTTAACCGTGCTCGCCCATGAACAGCTTGAGGGCGACCGCTGCGAACGTTGTGGTACCCAGGTGACCGAGAAGCTGTTGAAACAATGGTATCTGCGCATCACAGCCTATGCCGATGCTCTTTTAGAGGGACTGGACCACCTCGACTGGCCCGAGGTGAGCAAGACCCTACAGAGCGAGTGGATCGGGCGTTCGCGTGGGTGTGAGGTTGATTTTGTCGTCAAGGGAAGTAATATCCGTTTTGCCGCGTTCACCACGCGCCCAGATACTCTTTTTGGCGTGACCTTCCTGGCGCTGTCACCTTTACACCCCCTCCTTGTTGAACTCATCCAGGGCAGCGAATATGAATATGCAGTGCGAGCATTTGTCAAACAGCTGCAAATTCCCGACACGGCTGCGGAAACTTACTCGGTAGGGAAATCAGAGAAGCATGGAGTGTTTGTTGGACGGTATGTCGTCAATCCCATCAATGGCGATAAAGTACCTGTCTATGTTGCAGACTATGTTGTATCCGGCTACGGAACGGGTATCGTAATGGGTGTCCCAGCTCACGATGAGCGAGATTATGAATTCGCACAAAACTTGGGGCTTCCGATGCGCCACGTTATCCGCCCTGAGGACGGGGTTGAGCACGATCTATGGACAGGTGAAGGGATCTTAATCAATTCAGGCCCTTTTTCAGGTCAATCTTCCACAGAGGCAAAAGAGTCTATCTGTGAATGGCTCGCACAAAAGGGTAAGGGCAGGAGAGCTACCCAGTACCGGATGCACGACTGGCTCATCTCGCGACAGCGCTACTGGGGCCCGCCAATTCCCATCATCTACTGCCAACGTTGCGGCACAGTCCCTGTGCCAGAGGACCAGCTGCCAGTACTCCTACCAATTGTGAAAGATTTTCGTCCTACAGGTACCGATAAGTCGCCGCTGGCCGCCGTTGAGTCGTTCGTACAGGTTACCTGCCCTGTCTGTGGTGGTGCAGCGCAACGGGAAACCGATGTATCAGACAACTTTTTAGACTCGAGCTGGTACTACCTGCGCTATCCGTCGAGTGAATTCAATGACAGACCATGGGACCCCGAACGCACTGCCCGTATGCTACCCGTAGATATTTATTTTGGTGGCAAGGAACACGTCACGCGACACCATCTCTACGCGCGCTTTGTTACTATGGCGCTCCATGCCCTTGGTCACCTGCCATTCACTGAGCCATTCCCCCATTTACGCCTTCATGGGCTGTTGATCAAAGATGGCTTCAAAATGAGTAAAAGCCGGGGAAATGTGGTGAACCCCGACGAGTACGTGTCTCTGTATGGAGCTGATAATCTGAGAATGTACCTGCTTTTCTGCGGACCCTGGGAAGAGGGCGGTGACTTTAGCGATAAGGGCATGGTTGGAATGGAACGCTTTACCTCGCGAGTCTGGTCATTAGTTACGGGGAATCACCAGCCCGGTGCTGGTGGCGTCGATTTGCGCATGATCGATCGTACCATCAAGAAGGTGCAGGAAAGCATCGTGCGTTTAAAATTCAACATTGCTATCTCAGGGTTGATGGAGTTGACCCGCTGGGCCGCTCGTGAGAAACCATCTATGTCCGCGGAGGAGTGGCAGCGAACAGCACGCACAGTTGTCCTGATCCTGGCCCCGTTCGCCCCATATCTCGCCGAGGAATTGTGGTCACGGCTGGGCGGTGACTATTCCGTTCATTTCCAGGTGTGGCCGAGCTATGATGAGCGGGCTCTTTATGAGGATACTTTCAACCTGGTTGTGCAGATTAACGGTAAAGTACGTGATGTTCGCACTGCGCCGACGGGGATAGGGCAAGTTGAAGCTGAGAAAATTGCGCTTGCCAGTGAGAAAGTAAACCGTTACCTCAACGGTAGACGGCCGCGAGGCGTCATTTATATAGCTGATAAACTGATTAATTTACTGGTTTGAGTCTCATGAGCAGCTCCTAGCAGCCCCTTCTCGCCCAATATTCAAACAGAATCACCATCAGTTGATACAGGATGTATCACAGTGTTCGAAGCGGGAATGGCATACCCGCTTATTTTTCATGAAGCTTCGCTTACAATAAGCGAAGCTAAGCGTAACCTTTTTTGCTCGAGAAACGTTACACTAAGATATAGTAAAAAAAGCACTCATTTAACTTGTCTATTACATGTAGGAAGGAAGAGAGAGGATAACGATGCCAGGGGAGGTCATACCACCGGCCGCACTTAGTCCGCATAGCTCCACAATCCTTATCGTCGAAGATGATGCTACTATCGGACATTTCCTTCGGGAATTAATCGAGGAGGAGACACCATATAACACAACTGTTATAGCAGATGGCCATCAGGCGCTGGAAAAGGCTCCACAAATTCATCCATGCCTGATGCTTCTGGGTTATCGATTACCAGATTTAAATGGAATAGAGCTGTTTGATCTTCTCCAGGAGAAAAGAGAGACCAGCGGAGTACCGGCTATCGTGATGAGCGCTACATTACCGGTTGCAGAGCTACAACGCCGTGGAATCCATCAGTTGCGCAGGCCAACGGATATAGGCAGCGTAATCCGTATGATTACCCATGCGCTGGCTACCGCCGAGGAACAACAATTGCACTGATTCGTTCAGGCAAGTTGTTCAACTCGTGTAACATAGCATCCTTGCTGGAATAGAGGTAATAGCAACTACCTCTTCTTTGAAAAATTTGGTACAATACTGGTATCCAGCAAAGGTCTATTAAAGTTGGTCCTAGCGCATATTGAGAGAACTTCATTGGAAAGGGGGTGCAGAGAGAAATAGCCTCTCAGGCAAGAAAAAGAGAAGGAATTTCTCCGATACTCGTCGCTTTGTATGCACTCATTAACGGATTTCAGGAGGTAAGCTTCGTGGCGAATAAAGAACAGAAAAAAGTGCAAAAAGCCGCACCCAAGTCAAATAAACAGAAGAAAGAGATGCAGAAAGAGAAAAAGGCTGCTAAATCAAGCGGCGGCATCTCTTTGAAAAAAGAGTGAACATTTTTCAATCGCAAAGAAGACCGAGCGCTTATCAAAGCCGCTCGGTCTTCTTTTCTCTATTAAACCAGACAGGAAGGTCTACGAGGCACTTGACATACTTGTTACAATGCAGGTAGAATGCCTGTTGAAGCTGTACATACCTGCTCAATCCAGTAGATTTGTAGTCGCTATAAACTATTTTATTGTTAAGAGGAATATGAGAAATTGGGGGTGCATACAATCGATGTCGCACGATAATGCATTCAAACGTGACATAGCCCCAAAGCAATGGGCAGGGAAGCCTGAATCCAGGCCAGCAGACGTATACGACGAGCAAGAGGATCAGTGGGCTGTACTACGCCATGAAGTAGAGTCGGAAGACGCGAAGCGACAGGATGAGCGAGTACGACCCGGCTGGAACCGGCGTGACACGGAAGAGGATGTCCTTCCTACCCAGTCACCTTTGGATGCGCTAGAGCAAGGACTACACCATGTCGATATTGTCGTAGCGGGTGTTGGTGGTGGCGGTATGAATGCCGTAAATCGCATGATCAGCACGCGTGTGCGAGGGGTGCGTTTTATCGCCATGAACACTGATGCGCAGGTACTTTCGCTTTCCGAAGCACAGGGACGCATCTACCTTGGTCAACATTATACGAAAGGGGTGGGAGCAGGGGGCAACTCGGGGATAGGTATGCGTGCAGCCACAGAGAGTGCAGCTGAGATCCGCGCGGCTTTGGGAGAGACCGACCTGGTGTTCATTGCTGCTGGCATGGGCGGAGGAACTGGTACTGGAGCAGCTCCTGTTGTCGCTTCAATCGCTAAGAAGATAGGGGCATTGACGATTGGTATTGTCACACTCCCTTTCACCTTTGAAGGGTCACGACGACGACGAATTGCGGAGGAGGGGCTGGCGGAACTCAGTGCAGAGATTGATGCCCTGATTACCATTCCGAATGATCGCTTACTAGCGACTACAGGACAGGATCATAGCTTAAGCGATGCATTCAAACTTGCCGATGAAGTGCTACGCCAGGGAGTTCAGGGTATTGCCGAGGTCATCACTGTACCAGGCATGATTAACGTGGACTTCGCGGATGTTCGTAGTGTGTTGCACGAAGCGGGTAGAGCGTTGATGAGCATCGGACAAGGGCAAGGCCGGAACCGCGCGCAACACGCGGCAGATGAAGCTGTCGCGGGCGGGTTCCTTAACGTCTCTATTCGAGGAGCAAAACGCGTCCTCTTCAATATTAGCGGCGGTGAGGATATGACACTCTTCGAGGTAAACGAGGTCGCGGAAAGAATCTCGCAGGCGATCGATGATATGGCGGATATTACGTTCGGCGCAGTCATCGACCCGATGTTGAAGGATACCATCCGGGTAACCCTGATTGCTGCTGGCATGGAGGAACGCAGTACGTCGCGCATACCAGCTATCCATCTCAATCAGCCGCGTTCAACGCCAGGGAGTTCAACACCAGCAGTGCCACCAAATCCACCGCCTTCACGAGCGGAGTACCATGATGGGCAAAAGCGGCCTTTGAGCTACTCGTCGCAGGCCGCATATATGAAGAAGGAGTGAACAACTGGCTTCGCCGGTTGTTCACTCCTTCTTTAACTATCTGCCAGGTACTCGTTACTTATAGTTACTGCTACCTTTCTCATACTCAAAGGTGTACAAGACGCCTCTGAGCGGTCAGTTGTTCCTGCTTCATTGCCGATGGCCATGGCACGGGACCCTTTGAATCAGCCCTCCCGTTTCGGTCTCACATCCGCTCCACAGGCGCT
>WNGQ01000151.1_pt1 | contig 72750 bp, 71 predicted proteins | sample 5407661 | NCBI WGS metagenome assembly WNGQ01 (sample SAMN13153382, study PRJNA577476) | soil metagenome | isolation source: 60 cm soil or saprolite under Garry oak tree replicate 2 | place: USA:California | collected 2016-06-15
TCCTGCCGGTAGTAGTTGTAGAGCACCACCACCCCGTTGCTGCTCAGGTGCGAGCGCGCCGAGGCGATGGCATCCTGGGTGAGCAGGAAGCTTTCCAGACGCAAGCTGGTGTTGTTGGAGGTGAGCGTCAGGGAGTCGGGCAAGGCGAAAATAATCAGATCATAGTGCTCGGTCGTATTCTGCAAGAAACTGCGCCCATCATTGATGACCACGTGCACCCGCGGACTGCTGTAGGGTTTATCCGGGTGGAACCGAGCGCCAAGCTGCTGGATCGTGGGATCAATCTCGACCGCCGTGATCGAAGCAACGCCATACTTCAAGGCGAACGCCGTGTCAGAGCCGGTCCCGGCTCCAAGAATGAGCGCGTGGTGGAACGACCCGCTGCCGAAGATGCGGTAGACCTCCTTGTAGAACGGCTCCCTGTACTTCCCGGGAACCATCGCCTGGTGCCCGGTGCCGTTGACATCGACAAAGTAGCCGGAAGGAACGGCGGGACGGAGGATAATTTTATAGTATGGCGACCAGTAGGCGCCGACCTGGAGTTGACCCACCTCGATGAGCGTGGCAACCAGGAAGACTGCTACAAAGAGCACCGTGCGTTTCGCGCTGAGCAGCAGCAGGAGGGCGCCCAGGATGGAGAACCAGACCAGCGGCGGTAGGGAGAAGTAGGCCATCGCGGAGAAGGCGGCGATTCCCGCCAGGCTGCCGATGATATCATAGGTGTAGGCGGTCAGGGGAGGTAGCTGCGAGAACAACTGGCCAAAGGAACGAGCCAGGGGAATAAAGCAGAGCGTCACTATGCCGAAGATGAGGGGCAACACCAGGAAGTTTTCTGCCTGCGCGCTCTGCTCGTCGGCAAGTCCGAAGTAGAGCACCTGCGTGGAATTGATGATAAGCTCGAACTTCGTCTTCGCGATGATCACGACCAGCAGCGCCAGCAGGACCGGGAAGGGGGGAAACCAGAAGCGCTCGCGGCGCGCTGAGAGCATGCCCAGGCCAATGCCCAGGAAAGAAGCCAGCAGCAGGAAGTTGTTAAAATAACTCAGGTAGCGGACGTAAGACGGGATCCAGCGAATGCAGAGCAATTCGAAGAAGAGCATGGTGAAGGAAACGAGGAACGTGCGCGCTCGCTTATCGGCGATGAACGGATGCGTAGGTGTAAACCAGTCCAGGAATTTAAATAGGGCCGCGATTATTTTTTTCAGCCGTTCAACAAAGGGTCCATTGTCCGTTGATAACGAGATACCTTTCATAATATCTGCCTTTCTATTTGATGTTTGCCAACCGCCAGCTATTCCCACCCCAAATATGCGACCATTCATTTTCATTAAGGCAGTTAGCAAGTAGTTCGGGCAAGGGTTTCCGAAGGGTGCGGTGTTAACGGGCCCATTGTACCTGTAGTTTCTAATGACCGTCAAGTGAACCTCACCCTTGCTATTGTCGCTATCAACGGCTGGAACCGTCTCAACATCAGCTTCCGCACGCTCCCTGGCTCCTACCAACCCCGAAGAGAATGATCTGTCGAACCGAGTATCAGAAAAAGACGGCGCGGGAAATCCCTATCGTCATTCTGCATCCTCAGGAACGGGCGGAAGGCGGCCCGCGTTAACTCCTGTTACGAAATTTTTCGATCTGCTCACAATGCTCAACCGCGTGGTTGTAGAAAGAGGTGATAAAGTCGTTGGGTGAGCGGTCGGCAGTCCCTTTTTGCTGTAGTTTCTCCGCGGGAATTTGCGCCAGGAGCGACACGGTCTGTATCTGGGCGTCGTTGTAATCATCCATCACACGTTGGGCGGTAGTGTACCTGCGTTTCTCCACCTCTTCTTCGTTGAATTTTGCGCCATCTTCGAGGAGCCTTGAGATATACGTACGGGTTGATGGCTGGCCCAGGAATGTTTTGAGTCCCTCGGCTAGCGCCAGTTCATAGGATGTGAGGTGCGCGACTATTTCCTTTACAGTCCAGTTTCCGCAGGCTCCTGGTATGTCCTATTGCAGCTCGGGTAGGTCGTCGAGGGCCCTGATGGTTCTTAGATGAACATTGTCGAGCATTTCGGCTGCGTTCATGTTGTTTCCTCTCTATCAATGGTTGTTATGTGAGTTGTTCCAGTATGCCAGGCACTACCTCTTCGGCGAAGATATGGGATTGTTTTTCTTCCTCGCCCATTATGGACCAGAAAATGAAGGTATCCATGTGTAGTTCGTGATAATAGCGCAGGATTTCGTCGATCCAGTGCTGGGGCGTGCCGATAATGACACCCTTGCGGCGGGTCCCCATTGGCCTGCCGCCGGGCTGGATGATGGCGCCCATGAGGTTATATCCCCGTCGAATTGCCTGGGGGTTGCGCCCGGCTTCATGAGCGGCGTCGTTAATGGTTTGTTGGATGGAAGGTACGTCCTCCGGTGGGATGTAGGAGGCGGAGATAAGTAAGCCGTCGGCCTTGTAACCTGTGAGGCGCAGCATTTTGGGGCGCAGAGCGCCGAGCCAGATGCCGATAGGGTGCGCCGGCGTGGGCCCGGGATGCGCATTCACCAGTTGATAATGATGGCCGGAGAAGTTCACTGTTTGATTGGGTGGTATTGGCTGCCAGAGCGTACGCATGAGTGCGATAGCCTCTTCCAACGCGCTCACCGCCTCTCCTGGAGTGCGATGCACGCCACCGTAGGATACGATACCTTCCCAGAATCCGCCGGCGCCAAGTCCCAACTCTAAGCGGCCGTTGGTCAGGATGTCGAGCGTCGCTGCGGCCTTTGCCAGCAAAGCAGGAGGACGGAGCGGCAGGTTGAGGACGTTAGGCAGGAGCCGGACATGCTGTGTGCGGGAGCCGAGGGCGGTGAGCAGCGTCCAGGTGTCGAGAAACCTGCCGTTGTACGGGTGATCCTGGATGCCCAAAAAGTCGAGCCGTGTGCTGTCGGCAATTTGGGCCAGGTTATATGCCAGTTGCAAATTGTTTGCCGATGGGTCGATGTTCAAACCGAAAAGGGGTTTGTTTTGTTGTTGTTCTGCCATTTGTTAGTTCCCGTTTGATTCCCGTTAGACGCGTTCGATGATGGTGGCGATGCCCTGGCCAACGCCGATACACATGGTTGCCAGGCCATAGCGACCGCCACGAAGCTCCAATTCATGCAGTAGCGTCACGACAAGACGCGCACCACTGCAGCCGAGGGGATGGCCGAGGGCGATAGCCCCGCCGTTGACATTGAGCTTCTCCTCGTCTATCTCCAGCTCGCGCACGCATTGCAGCGCCTGGGCGGCGAATGCCTCGTTGAGTTCGACCAGGTCCATGTCATTGATGCTCAGTCCCGCGCGCTGCAGGACTTTACGCATGGCGGGAATGGGGCCGAGCCCCATGTAGGCGGGATCAACGCCCGCGACGGCCGATGCGACGATACGCGCGCGAGGATGCAGGCCAAGCTGCTCGGCACGGTTCTGTGCCATCATCACCAGCGCCGCTGCACCGTCGTTAATACCTGCCGAGTTGCCAGCTGTTACGCTGCCATCTTTGCGAAAGGCGGGTTTCAGGGCTGCCAGTTTTTCAATTGTGGTGTCGGCGCGTGGGTGCTCATCGATGGCAACTATGGTGGGCTCACCCTTTTTTTGTGGGATGGATACAGGCAAGATCTCGGCAGCGAAACGGCCGGATTGTTGGGCGGCTACGGCTCGCTGCTGACTGCGCAGCGCGAAGGCATCCTGATCGGCGCGGCTGATGCTGTACTTTTCGGCGACGTTCTCGGCCGTTTCCCCCATGCTGTAGGGATGATGTACGGCGGATAATTTGGCATTCATGAACCGCCAGCCGAGCGTGGTATCGTGCATGTCTATATTGCGACTAAAGGCGGAATCGGCTTTGCTCAACACGAAGGGGGCGCGGGTCATGCTCTCGACGCCACCCGCGACAAAGGTATCACCCATGCCTGTTTGAATAGTCTGGGCCGCGCTATTGACGGCCTGCAGGCCAGAGCCGCAGAGCCGGTTGACAGTCTGCCCGGCCACGTGAAGGGGGAGACCTGCTAAAAGCAAGGCCATGCGCGCAACATTCCGGTTATCCTCACCGGCCTGGTTGGCACAACCTAAAATGACATCTTCGATGCTGTCCGCGTCGATATTGGCAAGCCGCACCGCTTCCGCGATCACGAGGGCGGCCAGGTCATCGGGTCGAACATCTTTGAGGCTCCCCGCGTACCTTCCAATAGGAGTACGTACCGCCGAGAGGATAACCGCTTCTTCCATGGCCATCTGGCCCCTTTCTGACTGTTTTTAGGTCAACAACTACGCTCGTTCAAGCACGTTTATTATTCAGTATAATTGTTACCTGCCCTTGAAATCCGCTTCCCGTTTCTCCAAAAAGGCCTTCATGCCTTCACTCTGGTCTTCGGTGGCAAAAAGCAGGAAGAAATTCTTGCGTTCATTTGCCAACCCCTGCTCCAGGGTCGTTTCAAAAGCCGAGTTGACGGCGTCTTTAGCCAGGCGCACGGCAATGGGAGGCTGGGCGGCTACTACTTTGGCCAGTTTGATGGCTTCGCTGAGATGTTCGCCCTTTGGCACCACGCGGTTGACCAGCGCGTGATCGGCCATCTCCTGCGCCGTGAAATTCGCGCCGGTCAGCACCATCTCCATGGTGCGATATTTGCCAAAGGTGCGCGCAAGCCGTTGTGTGCCACCAGCGCCGGGAATAACGCCCAACTTGATTTCGGGTTGTCCGAAACGAGCATTTTCAGAGGCGATGATCATGTCACAATGCATGGCGAGTTCGCAGCCGCCACCAAGAGCGTAGCCACCGACAGCGGCGATCATGGGCGTCTGGATGCGTCGAATGCGATTCCAGGACTCGAAGCCGCCGTGCATCATATCAATGGGCGACTTGCCCGACATTTCTTTGATGTCGGCCCCGGCGGCAAAGGCCCTATCACCTGCGCCGGTGATGACTATGCAGCGTATCTCCTCATCGTTGTCAAAGGCTTCCAGGGCGTCGGCGAGCTCGCTCACCAGGTGGAAATTGAGGGCGTTGAGTTCCTTGGGACGATTGAGCGTGACGATGCCGACACGCTCGTCTCGGTCTACGAGAATGTACTGGTAATTTGTCATAAATCTCCTTCGTTGGGTTCCAGCTGCATAATGAAATTGATGACCATAGTATATTAGCTGCTCCCGGCGGGTACTTCTTCCACCGCTGCTTCTTCTTCAGTTAGGAGTTGATGCAGGGTGTTGAGGGGGGCGCCGGTAGCCTTTTTGCGAATCATGACCATTTCGGCGGCGATGCTGAGGGCGATTTCGTCGGGCGTCTCGGCCCCGAGATCTAAGCCAATGGGGGCGTGGACCTGGGCAAGCCGGGAACGAGTGAAACCTTCTTTGAGCAGGTCTTTGAAGATGTGCTTGACTTTGCTGGGGCTGCCGATCATGCCAATGTATCTGGCGTTGGTCTCAAGGGCCGCGCGGAGGGCGTCCTTATCCAGGTGGTGGCCGCGGGTGACGATGACGACCCAGGTCGCCTCGTCGGGTTCCAGTTCGCGGATGGTCTGTGGAATGTCACCAAACTCCAGCTGTACTTTATCGCCAAAAACGATGGGGTCGGCCAGGTCGCGGCGGTCATCTACGACGACGATACGGAAATCAAGTTGCGTTGCCAGGCGTGAGAGCGCCTGGGAGACGTAACCAGCACCCGCGAGAATGAGACGTGGCTCGGGTCGCAATATTTCGATGAACACCTCCAGCGTCGCACCACAACTACCAACGGCCTCTCCCTGGTCGGCGTCCATATGGAAGTGGGTGACGTAGGTTCTGCCCTCTTGTATCGCTTGTAACGCTTCATGGGCTACGCGCCCGTCGATATTCGGTCCCGAAAAACTGCCATAGGTCGTGCCATCGGCGCGGACAACCATTTTTGTGCCAACGCCACATGGTGCGGCCCCGACGGTTTTGACAACGGTGGTGATGGCGATGCGTTCGCCCTTCTTTAAGGATGACTGTATATCGTTGTAAATGGATGTGGCGTTCATTAGTTTTCCTCTTACCTTGAAGGCTGTGCTCAATGATTGAGTATCAATCGTGTTGTATGTAATATAGCACAAAATGGGGGAAGGTAGAAACCTTATGCAGCCGCTGGCGTGGTTGTGGTTGCCACCGTCGTTGTGATCGTATTGAGCCGGCGGAGAACCCGGCGTCCCCTTTGATACTTACATCATATCTAACTTTTAACCTCTTTTTTGGTCCCCGGAAAGAATATATATGTAGCCGTGCTCAGCGAAGTAGCGGATTTGAGAGCGTCAGAGAAAGTGAATGAAGAGGTTCGTAGCCTCAAGCGGTGAAGGAGGAAAAAAAACAGGTTACTATGGCTTTGGCTTCTCCTATGCTATCGCCCCTGCATCCGGCTTTTGTCCCCATGCCAACGTGTTTCAACTTGACAGAATATGTTGGTTCTTGTATACTAGTTAGAACAAATATTCGAATAATTAGAACAGGAGTGTTAGATGAGCGACCGCAGTAGTGGGCAGAAACGTGAAGAACAGCGCGCCCGTATGTTCAATCCGAACGAACACTTGATGCAGTTGAAAAGTAGGGAAGGTTCCAAAGACTATTTGCCTGTGCAATGGCGATTGGTCTGGTTTAGAGAGTTATGTCCGCAGGGGACAATTGACACCGAGGAGGTAGAGGTGGACCTTGACCGGGAGATGGAGGAAGAGGTCTTTGTGTGGAACGCAGAGAGGCGGCGCAGCGAGAAGGTAGTGAAGCGAGCGAAAGGCTACGCACGTTTCAGAGCGACCATTAGCGATGGAAAAGGTGGCAGGGCTACTGGAACGAAGTCAGAGTGTGCTGCTAGCTTCCCAGACTACATAGAGAAAGCTGAGACCGGGGCAATCGGAAGAGCTTTAGCTGCTTTGGGATACGGCACTCAGTTTGCGCCAGAGTTGAACGAGGAGCATCGTATCGTGGACTCACCAGTAGAGCGGGGTGGCGCTTCGCAGGTTGAGAGTAACGATAACAACGGGCGCAAGACGCTGGCTACGGTCCGTCCTGCCGCGACCAGGGGCAATGGCACAGCGAATGGCGATGGACACTCGGCGGCAGCAGAGGCGGCCCCTGATGGCGCAGCTACGGAGCAGCAAATCAGCAGTATTCGCAAGCTGTGTGAACACCTGGGCAAGCCAGAGCCAGAACATATAGAGAGTATGAGCTTCGCCAGCGCCAAGGAATTGATCGGGCAACTGAGCCAGGAGTACCGGCAGAGCCGCAGCAAAGCCTCCTAGAAAGTGGATAGAATGACCTTAGCACAGCTTGAGTATGCACAGGAGCGCATGCAGCAGAAGTGGTACGAACTGGCGATGGCGGAGCAGCGGGGAGTCGCTTCACCTGTTCTTGAGCGTATGTATAACGCCTATGTGCTGGCTATGGAGGAGTACAATCGCCGCAGGGAAGAGTACCAGCGAGAAATGCAAGCTGAGAGCGACCCCGAGGCCGTAAAGCAGAAACGAGCTGCCGGGTCTGAAGCGCCATCCTCTTCTGCAAAAAGGGAACATGCGAAAAAGGCTTCATGAATTGAGGCCGTTATAAAGAGAGAAAGTACAGGGAGCATGACATTCATACCATGCTCCCTGTACTTTCTTTCTGCAACTTTAAAGCCTGTGATATACTTCCTTGTATTATTTTCTGTACTGGGAGGATAGCTAGCCTTGCAACATTGTACTGTTTGTGGGTCAGAGATACCCGACGATGCCCGTTTCTGTAGTAAATGTGGGCATACACACAATCAAGTTAGCACGATAGATGAAGAGACAACAAATACAGATACCTCTTCGGCAAAGGGAGAGCAGTCAGAGGATGTCACAGCGCTGAGTACTCAGGAACTGGCACATTCCGAAGGAGCAGCAAATGGTCATCAGTCAGAGGATGTTACGGCGGTGAGCACGCAAGAACTTGCACATGCCAAAGAAGAGGAGCATGTGCAAAAGCCGGAAGATCGACAGCAGCCGGAAGATGTTACCGAAATAAACACGCAGGAACTGGCGCATCCTGAAGATGGAGAACGAGAAGAAGGGGGTGTATCTGAGGAGCCGGCAGTGATGGAGGCGCCAGCTCCATCTCAGGAGGCTGCCGGTGCTGATGAACCGGGCGCTCAGATCAGTACGCCGCAAGCCATAGAAGATGAGGCAGAGTCACAGCCTACTATTCAGAACTCAATTTCTTCTGCCTCAAAAGCCAGGCGCGGCTCAGGGTTGCGATGGGTACTGCTAGCGATAGTATGCATACTCGTGCTTGCTGGTAGTGCGGGCGCGCTGCTGTTCTTTTTACATCAACAAACAGCAGCGACTTCTGCTGCCCCCCTTGTCGGGACAAGCCCGACTTCAAGTACTGGCGCCACCCCGTTAAATACCGCCTGTCCAACGACCACGGGTTCGAAGTCCACCCCTTGCGCTACAACGATAATGGGCCTGACGCCTGTTGCGGGCACCAAATCTGTCTTCAATATTACCTTCTCCGGGGCAGTCAAGGGGGACATGACAGTGACCAGTCTCGCCAAGTGTGGCCCATCGACTTCTGGTACAGAGTATGATCTCTATTTCATCGGGTCGGTTGGAGGGACACAGTATACGTACGTCTCCAGGGTTCCAACCTATAAAGGTCCTGCAACTTATGGCACCGGGCAAGTCTCGGTTGTGTTTGCGCAGCAGCCTTTGTCGACGACAGCGGTTTGGGGCAATTCTGGCAATGCTCCAGCAACGGTTACTATCAATAGTGATTTGAAGTCTGGTTCGATGGAAGTTGATCTCGCTGGCGCGTCTAATTCAGTTCATATTTCGGGGAATTGGGCCTGTACTTGATAGCGGGAGATATTGGCTCAGAAGAAGCGTTTCTTTCTCTTGACATCTAATCTCTAATTCGGTATGGTTAGGACTACGAAAACGATGTGAGTACAGACTAGCTGCGGTACAGCCATGATCCACGAACATAAGCCACCAGGTTTTGCGTTGGATGAGAAGCTCCACCTTTAGACGTGGTGAGTTCTCACATCATAGCAAAGTAAGAACTATACTTTCCCCTTGAAGGAGACCTACATGAGCCTGCCTCTCAGTGGCATACGGATACTTGACCTCTCACGCTTACTTCCCGGAGCCTACGCATCGCAGATGATGGCGGACTTTGGGGCTGATGTGATCAAAGTTGAGGAACCAGAAAGTGGTGACTACGGGCGTTTTATGCCGCCTCATGGCCCTGATGGGATGAGCCTGTATTTCACGGCGATCAATCGCAATAAGCGCAGTATTACGTTGAACCTCAAGAAGGAAGAGGGGCGCGATGTTTTTTTGAGGTTGGTACGCGATGCCGACGTGGTGCTGGAGAGCTTTCGCCCAGGGGTGATGGACCGATTGGGGCTGGGCTATGAACAGCTTAAGGCAGTTCAGCCGGGGATTATTTATTGCGCGATTAGCGGCTATGGGCAGGATGGTCCCTATCGACTGCGCGCCGGGCATGATTTGAACTATGCTGGCTACGCAGGGCTGCTACACTATAACCGTGGGGTTCAAGGCGAGCCAGCGATGCCGCCTACGCAGCTGGCCGACCTCGCAGGTGGAAGTTATATGGCCGTCATTGGTATCCTGACTGCCGTAGTGGGGAGGGCGCAGACGGGGGAGGGGCGCAAAATCGATGTCTCGATGACCGAAGGGGTGATGTCGCTCTTGCCCCTCGTTGCCACTGCCTACCTGAATACGGGCAAGGCTCCTCGCCCCGGTCACTCCAGACTCGATGGCGGTCTCCCCTGTTACAATATTTATGAGGCTAAAGATGGCAGATATGTGACGCTTGCCGCGCTGGAGCCAAAGTTCTGGCATACATTTTGTACCCACATTGGTCACCTTGAATTGCTGCCATTCCATACCCCAGTTGGGCCTGGAGAGCGCGAAGAGGCAATAGAGGTGCTGCGCGCCATCTTCAAAACAAAGACGCGAGACGAGTGGGTGACTGAACTTGCCGAGATCGATGCCTGTGTTGGTCCGGTCTATGATATAGTTGAGGCGTTGAATGATCAGCATACACAAGCGCGCGGCGTTACCGTGACTAATGGGAGCGCAGAGGAGCCATTTAGCGCGCTGCGGAGTTTCCCGCGCATATCTGGTGTTGAGGGTGAGCAGCGCTATGCTCCACCAGAAATGGGTGAACAGACGGAGGAGTTGTTGCGCGAGGCAGGCTATAGCGATGAAGAGATAGCGCAATTCAAAACAGGGGGAGTGATATGAATGTACACCAGGTTGTTCAACAGGCTGAACAGCTCATGGAACAGTACCTCGATGACTTGAAAACGACGGTGAACATCGACTCCGGTACCTATACCAAACGCGGCATCGATCGCGTCGGCGCTTATTTACAGGAGCGTTTTCAGACATTTGGCTTCTCCACGCGCATTGATCGACAGGAACAGTATGGCAACCACCTCGTTGCCGCACATACAGGTAACGCACCCCAGGGACCCCGAATTTTGCTGATAGGTCACATCGATACCGTTTTTCCCGCGGGCGAGGTGGAGCGCCGGCCATTCGCGATTAGCCAGCAAAACGGGAGACATATCGCTACAGGGCCGGGCGTGCTGGATATGAAATCGGGTGTGCTGATCGGTTTGTATGGCTTACATATCCTCATAGAGGCGCAGCAAGCAAATTACCAGAGCGTGACGTTTGTCTGCAACAGCGACGAGGAGATAGGTTCCCCAAGCAGCAGGCCGCTGATTGAGGAACTGGCCAGACAGTCCGATGCTGCTATTGTGCTGGAGCCGGGACGAGCTAAAGCGACGGTCGTATCCTCGCGGCGGGCATCAGGGCAGTACCGCGTCGAGGTGCGGGGAGTCTCTGCCCATGCAGGGGTCGAGCCTCAGCGCGGGCGCAATGCCATCCTCGAGCTTTCCTACCAGGTGCAGAAGATGCAAGCACTCAACGGCACCATTCCTGGAACAACGCTCAGCGTCGCCGTCATCCATGGTGGCGAACGCACGAATGTCGTCCCGGACTATGCCTACTTTGATATGGATGTGCGGGCCAGCGATCAGGCGGGAATAAAGGCGATCGAGGCTGCTATGAGCGGGGTGGTTACGCAGAAGGTCCTGGATGGAACGCAGATCACGCTCAGCGGCAGAATGCTCTCGGCGCCTTTTGAACGTAACAAACGCAACGCTTTCCTTGTTCAACTGGCCAGGGAGGCTGGCAGCGAGCTGGGTCTGAATATCGAGGAATTGGGCAGCGGGGGCGCATCGGATGCTAATAACACGGCTGCAGTAGGACTGCCGACTATTGACGGGCTGGGCGCGGGCGGTGGTTTGGCGCACAACCCTGGCGAGTATGTTGAACTGGATTACTTGCCGACGCGTATCGCATTGTTGGCGGGTTTAGTTGAGAAGATAGGCGATTACAAAGTTTGAGTTAAGAGCAAAGCTGATGAAGGTTGGGAAACAACATATATACGATTTACCGGTCAATGACATTACCAGCCTGGGGTCGTTAGCGCAGTTGTTGGAGCAGGAGGCAAAGGCTCGTGGAGAGGTGTTGCCGCCAGCAGTGCGCCTGCAGATCGGTGAGCCAAGTTTTCGCACACCTGAACACATACGCATGGCAGCTTACCAGTCCATTGAGCGTGAACCCCTGACGTATGGACCCGCGGCCGGCTGGTCGTGGCTGCGGGAATTGCTGGCGGCGAAAATTGAGCGCGTGAACGGCTACGCTGTCGAACCAGAGCAGATAGCGATCGCAGCGGGCGGAACGGGTGCGATTCTGGCGGCGCTGACGGCGACGGTTGGGCCTGGTGACGAGGTGCTGATCTCTGACCCCCATTGGCCACAATATCTTATGCAACTGGCCTGTTGTGGTGCTACCGCGGTACACTATCCACTTGACCCGCGGAACGAATGGCTGCCGGATGTGGCAAAGATGGAGCGTTTAGTCACGCCGCGTACCCGCTTGTTGGTTATCAATAGTCCAGGCAACCCCACTGGCGCCGTTTTTCCCGCACACCTGATGGCTGAATTGCTGGATTTCGCGCGCCGCCATGATCTTTACCTGCTTTCGGACGAGTGCTATGACGAGCTGGTATTTGAAGGGGAACATGTCAGCCCTGCCACTATGCTTTCGCGCGACGAGTTTAATGCCGGGCGCGTCATCTGTGTCTACACGTTCTCCAAGACCTATGCTATGACAGGGTGGCGCATCGGCTACGTCGTGACGGGAAGACAACTCATGAAGACGATCGTGGACGTGCTGAATGCCAGTTATACGAATATCAGTACACTGGTGCAGCGAGCCGCGGAGGCAGCGTTAACAGGCCCGCAGGCGTGTGTTGCCGAAATGAGGCAGACGTATCAACGGCGCCGTGACCTGGCGGTGAAGTTGCTCAAGGAGAGTGGGCGCTACGTTTACACTCCACATGGAGCTTTTTATGTGCTGGTAGATGTCACGAGCCCTGGAGTGACGCGGCGGAGTGGACGGCAGTTCGCGCTTGACCTGTTACGCGAACGCAATGTTGCCGTGGCTCCTGGTAGTGGTTTTGGTTCTGTTTCGCAAGAGTTCGTGCGTATTACTCTTGCGGCTTCAGACGAGGAGATCGAGCGCGGTGTGCGGGAGATTTGTGCGTTCGCAGATAGATGAGAAGTGAGCGGTCACTTATAGGCGACGATGCCATAGGCCTCAGGTCTCCGTACTACCCTGGTAAAACCCGCTTCATGTAGACGGCGCAAAACACCCTTGCTCACAGTACCGCTCGATTTACTGTTCAAATCCCCTATGTAGTGAAAAAGCCTGCCTCCCTTTTTGAGTACGCGAAACAATTGCTGGTAGAACACGCCTGAATAGAGCTCACCGGCGAGGCTAAAGACGGGTGGGTCGTGTATGATACGGTCGAATGAAGCGTCCACGAAAGTGGGGACAACCTCAAAGGCATCGCCCATGATTTGCTCGATTTTGGGATTATCAAATAACTCCCGTGACCAGGGGTTAAGCCTGGCGATCTGTTGTGCCCCTGGATCAAGTTCAATGGTTACGACGTGCTGCGCAGTCCTGGCAGCTTCAATGGCAGTGTAGCCAAGGCCGGTTGCTGTGTCCAGGACGTTGCCCACAATAGGAGCGATTGTAGCAACTTTCTTCTGTGTATCCTGCATCGGATCAATATCTACGATGCGGTGCATAGTAAAGCCTGCGATCAACATACTCGGGATACCACGCGTTGGTAGGAGGCTACAGACGCGATTAGTATCCTCGGAGAAGACCTGGATAGTTTTTATGCTTCCGTCCTCGACGACAAAGCAGTTGACGTGAGATTTATTGATCTTCACGACGTCCTGCCAGCTCAAGCGTTCACCGTCGGGGAAACGCAGGCCCTCGGAGGTCAGGGTAGTAGTGATCGTTGATCTGCCCAGATCCGGTGAGATCACGATCGATTGCTCTCCCTTTTGCCTGGCGGCAAGGAGTTGTTCGGCCTGGACAAAGGATAGGACGATGGGTTCTTTCATTGCGGTTGCTCCAGAGCCCATCTAGACCAGCGCGTAGAGTATGAGCCCGTCCATCATTTTGTGCTGTTCAACCTGGCCATTAATGCGCAGATATTCGAGGTGGGAGAGCGTCTCAGCAACGGCCATGCGTCGTGACTCGTTGCTTTTCAGACGCTGTCCGAAGAGTTTCTCCGCCAGTTGGTAGGCGTTCTGCGGTTTTTCATCCAATAAGTTCATGATCTGCGACTCGCGCTCCTCATGGTGCTCTATGATCTCCTCGACACGCCCGGCGAGGTTTTTGAAGGGTTCACCATGACCCGGCAAGACGATGCTTGCCGGCAACGTGGAAACTTTGCGCAAGGAATCCAGGTAGTCACCTAGCGGATTCTTGCGATCATATTCCGAGTAAAGACCGACGTTCGGTGTGATACGCGGTAAGATGTGATCAGCGGCCAGGAAGACGTCGTCGCTTTCACGGTAGAGGCAGATATGGCCATCGGAGTGTCCAGGAGTCCAGATGACGCGGTATCGTTCCCCGGACAGGTGGAGATACTGGCCGTCCTCGGCGAGTGTGATTTCCTCAAAAGGGGGGACTTTGATAATATTGTGAAGCTGCTCAGGACTGGCCTGAGAGAACCAGGGTTCACCGATTGGCATGCCGTGCTGCCTGAAAAAGTGCGAGACCTGGGTGAAGCGCTCAGGATAGATGTCTTGCCAGAGAAAACGCATATTATTTGCATCAATGGGATGCATATAGATGGTTGCGCCGCTCCGCTCGTGCAGTTCTCCTGATAGGCCGATATGGTCAGGATGATCGTGAGATAGTACGATAGTACGTAACGTATCGATGCTCAGGCCAGCTTTGTGCAGCCCTGCCGCGAAGGCTACACGCGCATCGGGCGTACCCATGCCGGCATCGACAAGTGTCCAGCCATCATCGCCGACGAGGGCGTACATGTTGACGGTGCGAAGGGGAAAAGGTATAGGTAACGTGAATTTCCAGATTCCGGGAGCCACTTCGCCGGCTTCAGGTAAAGGTAACATATCGTGATGCCGCGCTGAGGTGACCCTGCCGGGTACCTGTTCTGGTGAAGGTTGTTGCATTTGAGGAGATATCCTTTTGTCATCCGGTTTTGTAAGATATTAGAGATGCTATTCTACTTTGATTGTATGGTGTGGGTGGAGGTTGTGTCAACTTTGTTTGGTTGAATCACTGCCAGCAGCGGGTGTCCCTTCCTGACTCTTTACAGTCCTACTTAGCTGAGCTTAATAACTTTTGCAGTTCATCAATTATTAAGACTCGTATATTTTATTTATTCTCTTTGTATATCAAAGTGCATCTTTCGTCTATCGTATTCTCGCTCTTCTCATAAGTTATCCACAAGTTATCCACTTACTCATAACGAAATTGGTGGATAAACCCCTTTCATATTTCGCATATTATCTGTTATAATCCGAGTGGGGAAAAGTGGGGAATAGTGGTGAGTTTGTATGATTCTTGTAGAGAAGAGAGTGGAGCATTCCTGAATACGGGAGAATATTCAGGGATGCTTCGCGAGGGACCACCGCTACAACTCGTTTCTAGACGGTTAAAGAAGGTACCAGCCACAGGTTCAGTTATGTTTCTTGGCGAACATGAGCATACAATCGATGCGAAAGGGCGTATGGCGGTCCCAGCCAAATTCAGGGCTCAGATGGATCGCGGGGGCGTCATAAGCAAAGGTATGGGTGTTTGTCTATCGGTGTATACTATGCAGGGCTGGGAGGAGAAATCGGCTGAGCTGGTGTCTGGGAAGTCCAGTGATGAACTGCGCGACTTTGAGCGGCGCATTTATCCTAGTGCCAGCGAGATAGAGCTAGATGGGCAGGGACGTATGGTCATACCCGCCAAGTTGCGTGCTTACGCTGAACTGGGTACTGAAGTGACCGTAGCCGGCGTACGAGACCATTTTGAGATCTGGGATCGTGCAACTTGGCAGTCATATCAAGAGAAACTAGAGGCTGAGGGGGGGACGAACCCCTTCTAGCAGCTGAAAATAGCACGAGAACAGACGAATACGGAAAAGATGCAAACACAACATATGCCGGTGATGCTGGAGGAAGTATTGAAGTTTCTTCGGCCAGCGCCTGGAGGGCACTATATCGACGGCACGATAGGTGGAGGTGGTCACACCGAGGCAATACTTGAGCGAACTGCTCCCGATGGGAAAGTCCTGGGGATAGATACCGATGTCCAGGCGCTGGCAAGAGTCAGGGAACAACTCGCGGAGTCGGTGAGCAATGGGCGACTAGTTCTAGCACATGGAAATTTCGCTGAACTGGCCCGTATCGTAAACGAGGCCGGTTTTATGTCTATACAGGGTATATTGCTTGACTTAGGTTTCTCGTCGCACCAGATGGATAATCCTGAGAGAGGCTTCTCTTTCAGTGTGGATGGACCATTGGATATGCGGTTGGATCAGTCACAGGGGATATCAGCTGCCGACCTGGTGAATAGCGCAAGCGAACAAGAACTGGCTGATATTATCTGGCGCTATGGCGAAGAGACGCGTTCGCGACAGATTGCCAAACGTATTGTGCGCGAACGGGCAAAGGGAGCGATTACGCACACCGCGCAAGTTGCGCGGCTGGCGGCGGCTGGCGTCCCTTTTAAGCCTGGTGCAATACACCCGGCGACAAAAACGTTTCAAGCGTTGCGCATTGCCGTCAATCATGAATTAGAGCGGCTGGAGGAAGCTCTGCCACAAATGTTGGATGTATTGAGCGCGCGTGGGAGAGATGAGACGGATGGGAGGCAAGCGGGAAGGATGGTAATCATCTCGTTTCACTCGTTAGAGGACCGGATAGTTAAAGAGTTTATGCGGCGTGAGGCCAGGGATTGTATCTGCCCACCGCACGTTCCTGTATGTGTATGTGGTCATAAAGCGCGGTTACGCCTTTTGACACCAAAGCCAGTGATACCTACTTCCGAGGAGGTTATCGCTAATCCCCGCGCCCGGAGTGCCAAGCTGCGGGCCGCTGAAATAGTTGTTAGTTCGTAGTGCGTCACTGTAGGTAGGGGACAAGGTCTTGCGCCCTGATTACGAAGGAACGCAATATATGTATCGCCTGAACAATCGCATTGGTGGCCCCCGAGCATTACCACCAAAGCCTATTCTGGCTGCGAAGAGACGACGACAACTACACCCATTCTTCTTCTCTATGGGTCCAGTAGCCTTGAGCATCAGCAGCGTGCTGTTAATTGGCTTGATGGCTATCCTGTACCTGACGCAATTGGGGCAGGCCGTCTCCGCGAATCAAAAGCTACAGGATTACCTGGCGCAGGAGGCGACGTTGAGGCGGCAGAACCAGGACCTGGTCTATGTTATCTCGCAGGAGCAATCGCCTGAATATATCGCTGGTTCTGCCAGGGCTTTAGGTCTCGTCCCGGCAGATCCAAAAATAGTGAAAGTGTTGACCATTAAGAACCTGGAACGTATTCGACAGATTGATTCACATCTTCAACCATGATGAACGCGAAAGGAGCAGTAGATGAGTATTGAGTTGCGCCGTGCACGCAATCGGCAGATGCTCATCTTCTTGCTTGTTTGCGTTGGCATGGTAGCCCTGATAGGCAGGCTCTATTTCTGGCAAGTGGTGCGTGGTTATGGTGCGGCGGACTGTGCACATGGATATGGCCTGGCGCAGTGTGCGAACCTTGAACATATACAAAATCAACAATTGAATGCTCCTCGTGGGCTGATTTATGACGCACAAGGACATATCCTGGCGACCAATGTGGTGCGTGATGACGTGTACATTGAGCCATATCAGTTCTCGGCTGACCATTCGGCCGATACCTTCCAGAGTGAGCTGGCGAAACTGGTTGATACATTACACCGGGTATTGCCGGCCGTTTCGCAGGAGACACTGTACAAGGATTTCAACCTGGGATATCAGACTGTGCGTATCGCCAGCCGTATCGATCCAACGCAGAGCGAACAGTTGCGCCGTTTGCAACTGCCGTATGTCTTCCTGGAGCCACGCACGTGGCGTATCTATCCAGGTGGTACATTAGCCGCGCAGGTACTGGGCTATGTCCAGCAGGATGACCAGAAGAGTAACGGTATCTATGGGATTGAGCGGCAGTACAATACGTTGTTGACTGGTAAGCCAGGCAGCTTTACAGCGGAGTTTGATCTTAGCGGCAATCCGCTGGTCGTAGGGGCGAGTTCAGAACAGCTGGCCGTCAATGGGGCAGACTTGACGCTGACCATTGACAGCAGTATGCAGTACATGGCACAGACAGCCCTGGCTGATACCGTGAAGCAATTGGGGGCGGAGAGTGGAACGGCTTTGGTCATCAATATCCGTACTGGCGCGATAGTGGTGATGGCGGGAGCGCCAACGTTCGATCCGAATCAGTATGGCAAGTCTGCTACACTGACGGGTTGCCTTGGCCAGGAAAGCGTCTTTTTCAATCCAGTAGTGTACTGCGCATACGAGCCAGGTTCGATAATGAAGGCTGTTACCATGGCGGCGGCGCTTGACCAGGGGTTGATTACACCGGATACAACATTTGATGATCCGGGATACAGGACGTTCAATGATGCACCAATGGTCGTGAATTGGAACGGGCTTGCCTATGGTACCGAGTCGATGACGCAGGTGCTCGAGCACTCTGCCAATGTTGGTGCGGCGTATGTGGCGCACGATATACTTGGGGCGAATCGCTACTATCCTTACCTGGCAAAATTTGGTTTTGGTCAAGCGACGGAAATCAGCCCCCAGGAGGAGACGGGATCCTATCGAACGCCGACCAACAGCCCGAGGCTATGGTCGCCCAGCGATTTGACACGCCAGGCTTTTGGGCAGAGCATCTTTGCGACACCCCTGCAGGTGGCAATGGCGTACGCAACGATTGCGAATGGTGGGGTGATGATGCACCCGTATCTGGTGTCTGCTATCAACAATAATGGACGCATCGTAACGACACAACCTGAAACCCTGCGGCGTGTGATCAGCGCGCACGCAGCAACATTATTGACGAGCATGCTTATGCGTTCGGCTACTAATGGCCTTGCTCAACCCGCACAGGTTCCAGGCTACACAATTGCGGCCAAGACGGGAACTGCTACGACGCAGGGACTCACGAGCGACAAGACTGAAGCTTCGGTGGCAGGATTTATTCCTGCGACGAATCCGCTGTTCGTAATTCTGGTGAAAATAGACCGGCCACAGGCGACAATCTATGGCGGTACTGCGGCTGCTCCATTGTGGAAGGCAATTGGACAACAATTGATGTGGTACTACCATATCCCACCTGATGCGCCATAAGCTGATAGCGAACGTAAGCGCTGATATCTGAAGCTATGTGAGATAAAGAGGTTCAAATGAGATTAAAAGATAACAATAATTTAAATAGATGTAAGGATGAAACGCTGAGTGAGACCTGGCGGGAGTTATTAGGTGGGTATACATTGGAACCAAGGGAAGATAGGGGAGAGGGAGTAGCGCCAACGGCGCTGGTGGATGATCCCTGGAGCCAGCTGCAGAATGTAGAGGGAGTGGAGACGGTTGATCTGCAACAGGTGCGGCTAGCCACAGTGCATGTCTCATTAAGTGAGGCCGAGATGGAGCGGGCCCTGCAAGTAATGCAGGAGCAGCCAGTTGAGGATAATGCGCAGAGGTAGAAGGTGCGAGTTGTTTGGTATGAGGTGAATAGACAAAGGGAACACTATTTATATCGCCTGAAAGAGTATTTTTTATGAGTACCTGGTTGTAGTGCGGGATGTGTTGTCCCTTGTCAGGACAAGGCGTATGCCTGAAGAAGCCATGCTGGCTAGATGCCCTGATAGAGTTCGGCATCTGTTCGCGATATACTAATGTCTGCTCCTGTAGGGATGCCTACAGGTGTGCCGTCAACCTGCTAGCTGAAATAAGTATAATAGAAAATTTGTTCTATGTCAAGCTTTTAAGTGGGAAATGTGAAACACGCATGGTACTAGGCTTCCGTAAACAATCGAACAAAGATACAAAGGTGCAGTCATCACATGTATCCCACCAGATGGGGAGGCAGCGACGAAATGATCACCTGCCGCCGCCCATGCGTTCACCAGTACTGGAGTCCCTGGATCGTGGTAAAACCAGGCGAACGGGTACGAAGGGAGCGAATGCAAGTAGAAGCAGGCGCTCTGCCACGCCAGGCAGTAGAGTGAGCTACGCGACTGGAGAGGCTGTGGTGGCTCGTCCCGTGCAGCCGCGCAAGAGATTGCCTCGCTCCAGCAAGCGGAGCGTAAACGTCGTGAGGCAACAGCGCTCAGGAATAACAGCTGGGTGGCGATTACAGGGATTATGGGAGCCGGATCAACAGGATGCAAGTGCGCAGGCCATCAGCGAAGAGGAACAGAAGAAGCTGGCGGAGCTAGAATTAGACATGCGGCTGCCGCGCGTTGCCGGTAAGATCGACTCCTGGCTGCTGATCATTGTGCTGGTGTTACTTTGTACCGGCCTGGTGATGGTCTATAGTGCGAGTTCTTTTGTGGCCGCGCGTGCTTATGGCGATGCATCGTACTTCTTTCAGAAGCAGTTGCTCATGGTGATATTGGGCATCAGCGCTATGCTGGTAACGATGCGTATCGATTATCGCCAATGGCGACGTTTCTCGCTGGCCGGTATGGTGGTTATTCTACCGCTGCTGATCATTGTGCTCATATTTGGTCATACAGTGTACGGAGCATCTCGCTGGTTGACATTTGGCTCGTTTTTCTCGATTCAACCGAGCGAGGTCGCCAAATTGATACTGGCTCTCTATATCGCAGACTGGTTGGCGCGCAAAGGGAACCAGGTGAGCACATTTCTCTATGGCCTGGCACCATTTGTGATCCTGGTCGGGGTAGTGCTGGGGCTGGTCCTGTTGGAAAACGACATGGGCACGGCTATTGTCATCGCCGGTTTCGCGACGGCAATGTTTTTTACGGCGGGGGCCAATATAGTGCAATTTCTGCTAGCAATGGCCTGCGGTGGGTTAATTTTCATAGTGGAGGCGTTTAGCAAGGGTTACCGCTACCTGCGTTTGATTGGGTTTCTCGATCCATTCAAGCACGTGTCGGATCTCAACCTGCAACTCTATCAATCGTTGTTGGCGCTGGGTTCCGGTGGCTGGTTCGGGTTAGGATTGGGAGCCAGCCGTCAGAAGACGGGCTACCTGCCTTTACCGTTTACCGACTCGATACTGGCTATTCTTGGTGAAGAGTTGGGTTTTATTGGCTGTACGCTGGTGGTCATGCTCTTCCTGTTCCTGGCGTTTCGTGGTTTTCGCCTGGCGAGGAGGACGCAGGATATCTATGGCGCTCTACTGGCAACGGGTATTACGACGTGGCTGGTATTGCAGGCGATGATTAACGTGGGGGCCACGACAGCTAGTATTCCCTATACGGGGGTACCGCTCCCCTTTATCAGCTATGGCGGCTCATCGCTGGTGATCTCCCTTGCGGCGGTGGGGGTGTTACTCAACATCTCCCGCTTTATCCAGGAACCCGAGTCACCAGCACTGGCGCGGCCTTCGGCAACTGTGAATTTGCGCAAGAAAATATAGGTGAACGAAGGTTGAAAATCCTGAAGGAAAGAGATATAGCGGTACCACGCGAGGGTACCAGAGCTGAACGAATGAAAGTACTTGTTTCAGGTGGAGGCACCGGGGGGCATGTCTACCCGGCTCTCGCTGTGGCAACATTGCTGGAAAAGCAATACCAGGCTAGGATTTTATATCTCGGCAGCGACGACGGCCTGGAGACCGAACTGGCACCCTCGGCGGGATTTGCTTTCGCTGTGATCAAGGCGGGCAAATTGCGGCGCTACATCTCGTGGCAAACGGTCACTGGTGTCGCTCGCGTTCCGCTGGGTATGGCACAGGCTGTTGGCATTATGCGAAGGTTCGCGCCGGACGCAGTCTTCACAAGTGGAGGATACGTAGCAGTACCGGCGGGACTGGCAGCGCGACTGAACGGTGTACCGCTCATGATGCACCAGCAGGATGTACCACCGAACCTGTCGAACAAGTTGATTGCGCCGCTGGCGACGCGTATCTCGGTGGCTTTTGCTGACTCGCTCTCCTACTTTCCAGGGGGCAAGACATTACAACTGGGTAACCCGGTGCGACAGCAGATTCTGGATATGCGCCAGGTTTCTCCAGAGCACGCGCGCCATCAGTTGGGCTTTGAGGCGGAATTGCCGTTACTACTGGTAACTGGTGGAAGCCAGGGGGCGAGGCATTTGAACCAGGTGGTTTGCCAGGCTCTGCCCGGGCTGCTGCCGCATTGCCAGGTTTTGCAGATCAGTGGCAAGCAACTCTTCGAGGAGACGCGAGAACAAGCTAGCCAGGCAATGGCGGACCTGGATGTGGAAACGAGAAGGCGGTATCAACTGGTAGCGTACATGGACGAGGAGATGCCGGCAGCGCTGGAGGCTTCAACGCTGGTATTATGCCGCTCCGGGGCTGCGACACTGAGCGAGCTGGCTGTACTGGGTAAACCGAGCATTCTGGTGCCGTTGCCGCCCGCGATAGGCAGCTCGCCGCAAGAGGCGAACGCGGAGATGTTTGGACGCAAGATGGCGGCAGAGGTTATACGTGATGCGGAAATGAAACCGGAAATGCTGGTAGAACGTGTAATATCTATTATAGCATCTTCTACCCGACTAGAGTCGATGGCGAAGGCTGCGCTCTCTTTCGCGAAGCCAAAGGCAGCGCAGGAGATCGCGGCGGAAGTGATGAACATCGCGCAGAAGAATAGAGCGAAGACGAACAAGCGAAGACACGAGGGTGCAAACATTTGAAAAAGTCGCGCATACATTTCATGGGTATAGGCGGTCAGGGTATCTCAGCGGTGGCGCAGATGGTGCTCCAGGCCAGTGGCGAGAGCGTAACGGTGACCGGATGCGATATGCAGGCATCGTCTACGACGCGCGCACTGCAGCGTATCGGTGTGCCGGTGGAGATCGGTCACAGCGCGAATCACCTGGAGGGGATCGACAGGCTGGTAGTTGTCCCGGCAGCGCTTGTGTTGAACCCGGATCATCCAGAGCTGGCGACGGCGAGGATGCGAGGGATACCGTTGATCACCTGGCAGGAGATGTTGGGCGAATTGATGCAGAAGAAATGCGTGATCTCGGTCGGCGGAGTACATGGCAAAGGCACCACGACAGCTATGCTCGCGCTGATGCTGGTGGATGCGGCGCTCGATCCAACCTGCGAGGTAGGAGCCGTTGTACCGCGTTTCGGCGTCAACTATCGGCTGGGTCAGAGCCAGTACTTTGTGAACGAGGCCGATGAGTTCTATAACAATTTCTGGAACTATCACCCGCGGCTGGCGGTTGTAACGTCGATAGAGTTCGAGCACCCAGAGTTCTTTGCCAATTATGAAGCCTTTCTAGCCAGCTTCGAGCATTTTGTCCGGGGTATGGATATGGATGGGGATTGGCCTTTGCCGCCAACACTCGTCCTGAACGCGAATAGCGCGGGTTGCGTTGAACTGCTGGACAGGATAAAGGATTGGCAGGGGTGCGTGGTGACTTATGCGGTCGAAGGATTTATGACCCAAAAAGATATAAACGCAGCGTCTAAGGAAAAAAAGCTGACGGATTTTGAAGGAGAAACGGTAATATCGATGAATAGCGGTGTGGCACAAAGCGGGTCATTGCCGTCTAAGCTGGATAACCAGGTGACCTTTGAGGTTTACGATCTGAAGTTGGAGGGCGAAACCAGTTTCCGTGTGCGCTCGCGCTGGTCTGAAGCTTTTCCCGCTGATACACGCATTCATCTCCAATTGCCGGGAGCACACAATGTGCAGAATGCGTTGGCAGCGATTAGCGCTGCCATTGTACTGGGAATAGATGCAGAGACGATAGTGAAGACGCTGGAGGGTTTTAGCGGCATCAGGAGGCGCTTTGAGATTCGTAATCAAGGGCTGATGCAGGTCAATGGGCAATCGCTGGATATTGTGCTGGTCGATGACTACGCGCACCATCCTACTGCTATCGCGGCAACACTGGAGGCAGCACGTGAGCGGTATCCTGGACGGCGCCTGGTGGCGATCTACCAGCCGCATATGTTCAGCCGGACAAAAACCTTTTTTACGCAGTTTTTGAGTGCTTTTGACCTTGCCGATGTGGCGATTATCGCCGATATTTTCCCGGCACGAGAGCGCGACACTGGACAGGTCTCTGCGAGAGAACTGGTGGACGCGATAGCGCAGCAGCCACACTTCCTGCGAGAAGGCGGGCAGGTGTTACACGGTGGAAGCGTGCAGGCGACGACGCAATTATTACACAGCATAATACGCTCGGGTGACGTGGTACTGGTTATGGGTGCGGGCGATATTTATACATTGACTGACATGATTTTGAACGATGAGGAATAAAAATATCGGCAGTGGGACGTGCTGGAGTGGGTTCCAGCGCACAGAGGAATTGAAATATGACTTTCGATGCTCAGGCTGTTTACACTGAACTACATGCACATTTCCGGGGGAGGATACGCCGCAATGAGTCGCTGTCACGCCATTGTACATTTGGCGTTGGTGGTCCTGCCGATGTGTGGATCGCACTCGATTCGCGAGATGAGCTGATGAGTTTAGTACGGCTCTGCGCCGAACGGCGTTGGCCTCTCTTGCTGGTTGGCAATGGCACGAATACCTTGTATGCCGATGCCGGTGTGCGGGGGATAGTTGCCCGTGTCGTGCTGAATAAGTATACGATCGAGGAGCATGGTGATGGGACAGCGCTGCTGCTGGCGGAGGCTGGCATCAGCTGGCCACGCCTGCTGAATGAGTTGGCGCCGCTTGGTTGGGGCGGATTGGAATTTGGGCCTGGGATACCCGGTACTTTGGGTGGTGGTGTCATTAGTAACGCCGGGGCGCACAATAGCGATATGAGTCAGGTATTGGAGTGGATTGAAGTGTTTGATGCACGCGGCAGTTCTGTGAACCGGAACAGTGTCCCGCTGGTACAGCGCTATCAGCGCAATGAGCTTGATTTAAGTTATCGGCACAGCCGTTTTCGTGAGTTGCGCCGTATCCAGTTTGATGGACAAGGCAATCCGATGGTTGCAGAGCGCGGTCTGATTGAGCCAGCCGAAATTATTATGCGGTTGGGAATTCGTCTTCACCGCGAAGAACCGCAGAAACTACGGAAGCTGATTGAACAATATAAACAACATCGCAAGATGACTCAACCTGTGCAGCAGAGCGCAGGCTCAGTCTTCAAAAACCCGCCGGGAGATTTTGCTGGTCGCCTGATGGAGCAGGCAGGCATGAAGGGCACGATCCACGGTAAGGCACAAATCTCTGATCGTCATGCTAACTTTATCGTCAATTTAGGGGGTGCCAGTGCCACTGACGTAGTTGCACTGATAAGGGAGGCTCGCAACCGCGTTCATGAAAAGTTCGGGGTGGACCTGGAATTAGAGGTTGAGCTGCGAGGCGAGTGGGCAGAGTATGGGATACAGCCGGAGGCACAATGACAGAACAAAAGACACAACCGAGAGAGCAGATAGCAACTCATATCTATAGGCGGCCGGAAGCAAGAGAACTATCCGCTACGTCAGTTGATGCTAACACTCACCAGAGGGTAGTGACGCGGCATCGTGAAGTGCAGCCGACAGCAGGGGAGAGCTATGTTCAGCGGCGGAATCGACTGTATTCCGCCAGGACGAAAGCGCCTGCACATCATGCACCCGCCCCGCGTAGGGCCCGTACCCTGGCTCAGACGGGTGCACCAGCCGTCGGTGGGTTGAAGCGTCCTTTGCCACGCTACCATCGGACGCCAGTGCCGGTGCGCAGCGGGCGGCGACATACGCATCGCCTTGGGTTCTTGTGGAGGATTTTCGGCATTTTTGCCGTGGTCGTGATGGTGATTCTGGGTGCGAACTTTGCTCTCACCAGCAGCGCATTTCGCGTGGCGCAAGTGAGTGTGGTTGGGACGCATAACGATCTCCTGGTGAGTAGCATTCAACATATGGGTATGCAGGGTCAGAACATTTTTCTCATAGACGTGGTGGCGCTCACCCAGCGTATCGAAATGTTGCCGATAGTAGCCTCCGCGAATCTTGAGAAGCAGTGGCCGAACCAGTTGCAGGTCTCGGTAACCGAGCGGATTCCATCGCTGCTCTGGCAGACACCACACGGTACGTATAGTGTTGACCGGAACGGGGTAGTCATCGCGCCCGCGTCTAAGACGTCGGGCGCGGATGCACTTATGACCGTCGTGGACGTGCCACAACAGGGGAAGATCTCTGGAGGAAGGGGGACAGAGATACAACCTGGAGTTCAATTGAACGCGGCTGATATCGCGTTCGCAATGGCTGTGTTTGCAGGTGTGCCAAAAGTGGCAGGCGTCACAGACTTTAGCTTGCGCTACATAGATAGCATGCCGACAGTGCCTGCCCGTGTGCCAACGATTATAGGGGGACATGGAGGATATGTCGTCGAAAGTAAAGCAGGGTGGACAGCATACCTCGGCGGAGCAAATGATGCTAACCCACTGAACAATCGATTGATGGAACTCCATCAGATACTGGAGCTGGCGCAGCAAGAACAACTAAGTCTCGCAACGATTGACCTGCGTTTTGGCATGCGACCTGTGTACACGTTAAAACAAGCATAAAGTAGTGATGTATCTGTGTAGTGCGTCTCACACATTTACCGCCCGATAGGAGCGTGTATGGTGCAAGAGCGGGTGATCGTCGGTATCGACGTAGGAACAACAAAAATCTGCGTTCTCGTCGGTGAATTAGATCGCGACGGGAAGATGAATATTGTTGGCGTTGGCACCTGCCCTTCACAGGGTTTGCGCCGTGGGGTGGTGGTTAACATTGAAGAGACCGTTACTTCAATTGCAGCGGCGCTTGATCGTGCTGAACGTCTCTCAGGAAAGAAGATAACCACAGCATACGTGGGGATTGCCGGTAGTCATATTGCTTCGGAGAATAGCAAGGGATTTGTCGCAATCTCGCCGAGTCACCGGGATATTGTGCAAAACGACATTAGCCGCGCAATAGAAGTTGCAAGAGCTATTGCCATACCCGCGAATCGCGAGGTGATCCATGTGATACCACGCGGCTACGTCGTTGACGGACAGGAGGGAATAAAGAACCCGATTGGCATGTCCGGCTTCCGCCTCGAGGTGGAGACCCATATCATTACCGGTTCGGTATCTTCGATCCACAATTTAATTAAGTGTGTACAAAAGGCACGTGTAGAGATCGAGGATCTCGTACTGGAACCCCTGGCTTCGAGTGAGGCTGTCCTTGCGGATGGTGAGACAGAGCTTGGGGTGGCACTGGTCGATATTGGCGGTGGTACTACGGATATTGCCGTGTTTTCCGATGGAGCTATCTGGCAGACGGTTGTCCTGCCGATCGGGGGCAACCTGATTACCAGCGACGTCGCCATCGGTCTGCGGTTGCCTTTTGGTGTAGCGGAGGAACTCAAGGTGACCTATGGTCATTGCGATCCTTCAACTATCTCTGATGACGATATGATCGACCTGGCACAATTCATACCGAATTGTGATGACCTGGTGCCGCGTAAGTTGCTGGCTGAGATCATCCAGGCTCGTGTAGAAGAATTGTTTGAGATGGTCCACGAGGAGATCAGGAAATCTGGTTATGATGGGTTGCTACCGGCTGGAATGGTTCTAACAGGTGGGACCGCAGAATTGCCGGGTATCCAGGGTGTGGCAGGGCAGATCCTGGACTTGCCGACTCGCATTGGCTCTCCTCTGGGACTTCATGGACTGGCCGATTCGATCTCTCGGCCAGCATATGCAACCGCGGTAGGCCTGTTGCAGTGGGCCTTGACTCACACCTCGTTCCTCATCGAAGATGATGAGCCTGAGAATAATGGACTATTGAGTTTCGCGTCCCGTTTAGGACGCTGGTTACGTGCGTTTATTCCTTAGTATAAAGGGGGCCACGAATATGCTACCAATGGGAAATCATCAAGTAGAAGGCTTCGCCCAGATCCGTGTCATCGGTGTCGGAGGTGGGGGCAGTAATGCGGTTAACCGCATGATACAGGTAAATATGATGGGAATAGAGTTCATTGCCGTCAATACCGATGCCCAGGCCTTGCTGCTCACAGAGACTGCACACCATATCCGTATCGGGGATAAGCTTACCCGTGGCCTCGGTGCGGGTGGCAATCCCGGTATTGGGGCCAAGGCAGCCGAAGAGAATGCTGAAGAGCTGTATGAGGCCCTCAAAGGCTCTGATATGGTATTCATCACGGCTGGTATGGGCGGTGGTACAGGAACAGGCGCTAGCCCGATAGTGGCACAGATTGCGCGCGAGGTCGGAGCGTTGACAGTCGGTGTCGTTACAAAGCCATTCACCTTTGAGGGCAATAAGCGTCGTGCCGCTGCGGAGGAGGGCATCGCCAACCTTAAGCAGCACGTCGATACCTTGATCACCGTACCCAATGACCGGCTCTTGCAGGTCGTCGACAAAAAAATGCCGCTTTCCGAGGCATTCCGCCTTGCTGACGATGTGCTGCGCCAGGGCATTCAGGGTATCAGCGATCTGATTACCGTGCCAGGGCTGATCAACCTGGACTTTGCCGACGTGAAGACAATCATGTCAACGGCAGGTTCGGCTCTAATGGCCATTGGCGAAGCAAGTGGAGATACGCGTGCGCTGGACGCGGCACAACTGGCGATCGCCAGTCCATTGCTGGATATCGATATTAGTGGAGCGCGGGGAGTGCTCTTCAATATCACTGGAGGTATGGATTTATCGCTATTCGAGGTCAACGAAGCGGCTGATGTGATCAGCAGGGCGGCACACCCGGAGGCAAATATTATCTTTGGCGCAGTGCAAGATCCGGATTTTGATGGGAAGGTCAAGATTACTGTCATTGCCACTGGTTTTGACGGGCATTCCCGGGCACCTGTGTCAGTCGCAGCTCCATACCAGCAACAGCAGAACCGTGCGCCGGCATATGATCGCAGCATGCTGTACCCTGTATCGTCAATGAACAGTAACAGTGGGAACGCACCCACGCCCGTGCGCCAGCAGCCGGCTCAGCAGCAGGGTTTCCAGCAACAGGCATATGGTTCTTTGCACGCGTCACAAGCGCCGATGAATGTGACCAACCATCCGACGGACCCGGTGCAGCGATCCTATCCTGCGCAGGCTGACCCGCTTATGCGGCAGCGCCAGGCAGTCCCACCGATTCAGGAGCCGGTACGCCAGGCATATGCTCGCGATGTAAACATGGATATGTACGACCTGGACGAGGATCCAATGGCTATGCCAGGGACGGATGTGAGCACAGGAGTAGGTGCAGGCTCCCATGGGCGACTCCCGGTACCTGAGCCAGAGGCGCAGCCCGCGCAGCGCCCTTCCGGTGACCAGCGATCGCAGCGGCCGGTGCGGCGGCTAGATCAGAAGGGACTCGACCTGCCGCGTGGGAATCGCCATCCACCCTCGGGTGATGTGATCGATATTCCGGCCTTCCTGCGGAAACGGTAGTAAACCAGGCAAAAGAGGAGCAGGTCCCCACCTGGAACCTGCTCTTCTTTTGCCTGCTAACAGTTAGTTACCGACTTTATTACTCGTTCTTCCCAGGTTCCCTGGAATGTTCTCATCGAGGCCGATGTGGTTGATGACGACCCGCACGCCGGGTATACCGAGGATCTCCCTCTCAAGGACGTACTTCATCTCCTTGGTTGGTGTTTCGCCGTAAAGGCTCACAATGTAGTTCTCGACGAGCGCCGAGATGTCTTTTGCGCCCTCAAGCTTCCCTTCGGCTCTTAGCTTCTCAATACGAGCATTGACAGCATTCAAGAGTTCATCTTCAGCGACGAGGAAGTTCTTCACATCGATGACGCCAGGCATCTGTAACAGCCTTTCCTCAAGAGCTTTACGCTGAGCCTCCAGTTCGACTTTCCCATAAAGTGCCAGTACGACGCCCTCGCGCTCGACTTCAACATTGACAGGATGGGCACTCCACGCGGTGCTGCCGACGGTGACGGTACTGTCAGCCACGTCTTGAGCATCCTGCAGAAGCATCTCTGCCAAAACAGTTGGTTGTCCTGTCTGGGCAGCTTCGGCATAGCTAGTTGCCACATGCGAGGTCCTGACTGCGCCAGTGCGTGAAGCAAATGGGTCTTCTACCCCCCACCCCACAATACAGACAAGAACAAAGATAGCCCCAATAATGGTGATCCAGGGAAAGGTGCTGGCGACGAGTATGCCAGCCATCGTTACGACAATGGCCAGGGACAAATAAAGTGGCCATAGACTGCCGTTAGGCATGTGGATACTGGCATGGCTTTCTTCGCCCTCATGCTCTCCCACATCGGCATGGGTGGTCGCGGCGATGTCGTCCGCTGTGAGATTAACACTTTCAAGAGGTGTATTCATCATGTGAGCTTGCTTCCCTCTAAGTATCAAGTAAATTCCACCGGGATCCCGATAGGTACAAAGTAATCCCTTCATTCATAAGAATACCAGGAATGTGCGGATGTTGCAAGCTGTTAAACTGAAAAAATTATCTGGGCTAACGCTAGGACACTCCCCAATCCCACATACCATACACAACTCTCTTATCGAGTGGGTGTCCTGCATGTTTATTGTTTGAGTAAGATTTGTAGGTCCGCGGTCAGTTGTGCGGAGGTGGCATCATCACCGAAGTAGACGCGCTCTCGTCCCTGCTTATCGATAAGGAAGATAGCGGTTGTATGGGAGACTGAGCCTCCTGTCGTGGTGGGAGTTGGCGCGGCGTAGACGGAGTAGCTCGACCAGATGGGAGAGAGCTGGTTATGAGTACCCACAAGGTAATGCCAGTAGGTAAGCATCCGATGGACCTTTGAGAAGTCGAGGGCTGCGGCGACTGTGTCTCTCTTGGGATCGGTGCTGACAGCCAGTACTGCTACGTTCTCAGCCTTGTTACCCAGGTTGAGCATAACCGCGTGCAGCTTTTCGGCAGTCAGCGGACACTGGTCGGGGCAGTGAGTATAGAGAAAAGTCAGGATGATGGGTTTGCCTTTGAACTGTGATAGCGCAATTGATTTGCCGGTTTGATCGGTGAGGCGGAAATCAGGCGCTTGTACGCCTCCAAGGTCGGTGCCTTGCAGGCCAGAAGAGTTGGCTGTCGGTGCGGTGTTAACAGTCGTGGAGGATGGGCCTCCTACGCGTGAGCCCAGGAGGGCAACGATGAATACTACGAATACTGCTAAGGTTATTACCGAAAGCCTTGATGCCAAACGCCAGTTCATATCTCTTTTATCTATCCTTTTTACAAGTAAATTGTCGTCTAGGGCCCCTTTAGTGAATGACGCGGTCGATGACCATGGCCGCGAAGATCATGGCTAGATAACAGTTTGAGTACCAGAAAAGTGTTTTGGCCCATCTTTTTGTCTTTTCGCGCAGCAGGCGCACGGCCATATAGACCATAATGCCGCCCAGGACGATTGCCGACAACAGGTAGATATAGCCCATCGCGCCCATGCCGAAGAGCACGAGGGTGACGGCAAGGAGCAAGAGCGAGTACAGCAATATTTGTTTGCGCGTCTCACGCTCACCCATGACCACCGGCAACATGGGTATACGCGCCTTTTCGTAGTCTTTCTGGATCAAGAGTGAGAGCGCCCAGAAGTGCGGCGGTGTCCAGTAGAAGATGATGGCGAAGAGCCAGATAGCGGGGAGTGACAGATTGTTGGTTACTGCCGCCCATCCCACGAGCACGGGGACAGCCCCGGCTGCTCCACCGATGACGATGTTCTGTGCGGAGGTGCGTTTCAATCCCATCGTGTAGACAAAGACGTAGAAGAGGATAGCTGAACACGCCAGGGTCGCGCTGAGCAGGTTGACGAACGCCGTCAGGATGACAAAGGCTCCGACGCCCAGGATGACGCCGAAGATGAGGGCATGCGTCGGCTGCACTTTGCCGGATGGGAGGGAGCGGCGCTGTGTACGTCCCATGATCTGGTCGATGTCACGATCGATATAGCAATTGATACAATTGGCGCTGCCTGCCGCCATCGCGCCCCCCAGCAGTGTCGCGACGAGTAGCCCGAGCGCTGGAAATCCTCTATTGGCAATGGCCATCGCAGCCGCCGTTGTTCCAAGCAGCAGGACGGTGACGTGTGGTTTCATCAAGTCAACGTAGTTGGAAATGGTCTGGCGTACCGGCCCCAGTGCTTTCTTGCTTGCGGCACTCTTCGCTTCTTCCAGTGCATCGAGCTCCTGCTCTTGCGGCGCGGTGCGCAACTGGTTCGCTGCGAGCGCGGCCAGCACGACCAAACTGCCCCAGACTGCGGTCGCAAGGGCGAGGTGCAGACCGGCGACGAAGCCGGGTTTATTCAACAGGACAATCAGACCGCCTACCACGGACTGGGCGACGAAGAGGATGGCAGCCACCAGGGCAACCCAGGCCTGGGTAGGGGCAACGCTGCGCCGGCGCCATGCTGAAATGAGGGTCCAGATGAGCACAAGTCCCACGAAGGTAGCTACCAGGCGATGGAAAACATTAATATCGGCCAGGTGATACTGTATGGCCCATGCAGGCGCGGTACACAGCGGCCAGCCAGTACAGGCGAGAGAAGCGCCAGTGCCGACGACATAGGAGCCACTGAGCATGAGTCCGTAGACGAGCAGTGCGTTGGTAACTGCGAGACGAGCAAACTTGCGCGTTTTCGCGGGATGTTCTTTCGCTGGCACGGGTTTGGCCGACATGACGGCAATGGTAATGATCATGGCGAAAATAGCCAGCGCTGTACCCAGATGGGCGGTGATAATGGTTGGCGGCAACTTCCAGAGTACCGTGAGGCCGCCCAGGACGATCTGGATGACCAGCAACACCGGGGCGATCAGGGCGGGTATGAGAACCTGGCGCTCCTTACGTGCCCAGAGTATTGCGCTGATGGCCAGGGCTATTACAAGCACGCTGACGATGGCAGCGATATAGCGGTGAAACTGCTCAAGAAACGTGTGATAGTCTATGGTGACGTAGGCCCGGCCATAGCAGAGGGGCCAGTCGGGGCAACTCAAACCGGAGTCTGTTGTCCTTACTGTGCCACCAAGGGCGACGAGAAAATATGTGAATCCAACCGCTATCCACGCTACACGGCGTATTAATTTCATGCGTGTGCTCCCAGGAAGTGTCCCTTGCGGGAAAATAGATTGTATGCAAGGCTTATTGTCGTTGACGCTCCTGTCCCTTTCCTTGCAGTAAAGTGGTTCTGCCTTACAATTGCCTTAATTTATATTTTGAGTAGTCGCGGATGTGGCAGCTTGCAGCTGCCACATCCGCGACTACTCAAAATATTGCTTAATTTTTCACGCCACGAATGAAGCGGACGGTTACCGTTCCTATAAGGCAGTAGGCGATTGACATTGCGAAGAGCAGCTGGAAACCGAGGATGGGGTTGCCGGTACGAGTAAAGTAGTCGATCAGGAAGCCGCCAATAATAGGCGCAATAACCTGTGGGAGAGAGAGGGAAATATTCCATACCCCCATGTCGCGCGCATAATGTTTGTGAGAGGGTAATACGTCGGCTACCAGGGCCCAGTCGACGCTGACATATGCGCCGTAGCCAATACCAAAGATGGCTCCCGCGACAAGGATAATCGGCAGGGATTGTGTGACGATGAAGATGAGTCCCACGAGGGCCATGAAGCACCCGGAGATATAGACCATGCGCTTGCGTCCGAAGCGATCGGAGAGCCAGCCGGCCCCTAACGCGCTGAAAAGGCTGGTGAGCGAGAGAATAATGATAAAATTGGTTGTCTGCTGTTCGGGATGTGGCGCTTTTACCGCATCGCGCATGTAAAATTGCAGAAAATCCTGCACAGTGTAGATCCCTAACATCATCACCAGGCGTGTCAGCAGAACCCAGGCAAAATCGGGGTCGCGCCGGGGGTTGAAGTCGAAGAGGCGCAGGATGCCGATGGTGGCGATGACTTCCAACACAACTTGCAATACATCGCCGCTGATCTGTACATTCGCAATACGCAGGGCGTTCCAGAGGGCTATAAGACTCCAGGCAATAGCCACGGCTACCAGCGTCCAAACGGTGGTCATGACAACGGAACGGGAGAGCCACGTGGAACTGGGGCGCGCAGGGATTGGCTGTTCGAGTGAAGGCGTAGCAGCGGCTTGAGTTGTTATCTCTTCCTGCGACGCGCTTTGAGCTGAAAAACTGTTGCGTTCCTTTACAGAGAAGATAGTAATCAGCATCAGGGCTAGCAGAACCGCGATGATAATACCATAGGTTAGCCATAAACCCTGCAAATATGCTGGAAGAGGTTTGGCGGCATCGATAAAAAGACCAGCAACGATGACACCGCCGATAGAGCCGGCAATAGAAAGTAATCCTATCACCCCGGAGGTAAGGCCGCGCTGCTCCGGAGGCACCATATCTGGCAATAGTGCGTGAAAGGGGGCCGTAGCGGCATTATTGGAGAACTGGACAAGGACGTAGGCAGCAGCCAGAGAAACGATATCGCGGGATGCGGCCATCCAGATGAGTCCAATAATGTTGACGAGGGTGCCAATGAGGATATATGGCCGGCGGCGACCGAGGGCGGCCGGTCGTCCTCGCGTTCTATCGCTGAGCATACCGAACAGTGGATTAGCGAAGAGCGAGACGAAGGCGCCGGGGATCAATACGAATGCCAGGGCCTCCCCTTTATTCAGGTCTCCGACCATCTTGAAAACCTGGCTAGGAAGAATGATAATACCAAGAGCAGCCCAGTGAAAGTTGAGTGCAAGCCAGAAAATGCTGATGGCCAGGATTTGTGTCAAGGGTACGCGGGGAAGCTTGATTGCCAGGCGCGGAGGGAGAGATTCTCCTCCACTTTCCTCTACGATAGCCATGGATGACACCTCCTTGTTTTTTGCTTGAAAGGTGTAGAAAAGTAATTTTTAAACATTATTGTGTATAGATAAGCTACCTTGTAACAATAATATCATGTGAAATAAAGTATTTTTAGTCTTATCGAAAGGATACTCCATGCTGATTAATAGTACCAGTATGAGCAAGCGGTGTACAACTATGTTGCTCTTCTGCCTTATTTTATTAGCGGCCTGTGATGGATCAACAGGGATAACTCCTCCTTCTGGTTCAACAAAGACTGTTACTGCTACCCGACAGGCACCCGCCACCGTGACCACTACACCAACAGCAACGCCAACGAGCAGTGTCGCACCGGAGCATTTCAGTACCCGCGTGATAGTGCAGGGGAAAGCGCGTCCCGATGACCTGGTTTTTAACCAATCGGAAAGCGTCTTATTGTTCAGCGATTTTTACAATGGCACTATTAGCAGCGTCACCCTGAACGGGGCCGTAACTGTGCTGTTGAGCGGGCTGGGAGGACCCGAGGGCATGATCGTGCTACCGGGTGGTAGGTTGATCTTTGCTGAACAGAATACCAACCGCGTTCTCGCGCTTGCCCCCGGCGCACGCACACCCACTGTTTTACGTACAATCCCAGGAATCCCAGGCCAGGCAGAGTGCAAGCATGGTATTGATGGTATCGCCTGGGATGCCAGCACCAACAGCATTATTGTGCCGGATAGTCCTACGGGTGACGTCTACAGCTTGAGCCTGGATGGCAAAAGCCTGAAGTTGCTGGCATCCGGCATTACGAGACCTGTCGGTGCGACAGTAGATAGTCAAGGGAATATTTATGTCGCCGACGAATGTGGGGGAGCGCTGTGGCGCATTGCGCCTGATGGAACGAAGACGCGCATAGGCGGCTTTGGCATGCCGGATGATGTTGTAATCGACCCGCATGGCAACCTGCTGATCGTCGATCTACAGCCCTCTATTCACGCATTGATACGCATGAATGTCACAACTGGCAAGCGCGAGGTACTGGCGAGCAAGGGATTTATCGAACCACAGGGACTGCTTGTGGATTCGCATGATAACATTTTTGTGTCAGATGATTATGCCAATATCATTATGGAGTTTCAACCAGTATGAGTAAATTGATGACGATGAGCGAGGCAGTAGCGCGCTACGTGCCCAATGGGTCTTCGGTTGCCATCAGCCTGGCTTTGGAGCCGCTGATTCCCTTTGCTGCCGCGCACGAAATCATACGCCAGCAAAGGCGTAACCTGACACTGATCGGTCCTATATCAGATATCCTCTTCGATCAACTGATCGGGGCGGGTTGTGTGGAGAGAGTGACAGCGGCGTGGGTTGGCAATGTGAGCGAGGGACTGGGGTACTGTTACCAGCGCGCCACTGAGAAAGCGATACCACGCGCTATTTCCATTGAAGAGCACAGCAATTTCACGATTGGCCTGGCGTTGCTGGCGGCCAGCCTGGGGTCGCCCTACATCCCCACGCGTTCGACGCTGGGCAGCGACATTCCGAGTCATAATACAGCCTTACGCCTGGAGCGTTCTCCACTGGACGGCACACCACTGTTATTGGTGCCTGCGCTGCGTCCAGATGTTACGATTGTTCACGTGCAGCGCAGCGATGAGGACGGAAATGCACACCTTTGGGGCAACAGTGGTATATGTGAGGAAGCGATGCTGGCGGCGAAAGATGTGATCCTGGAGGCAGAGGAGATCGTGGACAGGGAAGTGATTTTGAGCGATCCTAATCGTGTGCTCGGGCCATCCTTTAAGGTGCGGGCAGTCGTGCATGAACGCTGGGGAGCGCACCCCTCCGCTGTGCAGGGCTATACCAACCGCGACCACCCGTTTTATCACGAGTATCACGAGCGCACGCGCAGCGTGGAGGGTTTCCAGGACTGGCTCGAAGAATGGGTGCTGCATCTACCATCGCGCGCAGACTACGTGAAGAAATTGGGCGAGGAACGGCTGCAACGATTGCGCGTCAAAGAGCATCGTTACGCCGCTGCGGTCGACTATGGGTATTAATGACAAGGAGAAAGTGGCAGAATGGATTATACTCCCCAGGAATTGATGGTTGTGTGTGCCGCGCGACAGATCCAGGATGGCGAACACGTCTTTGTTGGCATGCGCCTGCCGTTACTGGCATTTGCCCTGGCGAAAAGAACACACGCGCCACGCTGCTTAGGCCTTTTCGAGGCCGGTATCTTGCGTGATGAGCCAGCGGCGGAATTGCTCTACACCATGGGAGATGCCCCAAATATTACCGGGGCGTTGTGGGCAACGGGTACTGTGAAGATGATCGGGCTGATGGCAGCCGGAGAGGTGCAACTGGGCTTTATTGGCGGCGCAGAGATCGACCGTTATGGCAATCTGAATACAACAGTCATAGGGAATTGGCAGAAACCTGCTGTGCGCCTGCCTGGCAGCGGAGGAGCCGCGGATATCGCCTCGCTCTCTCAGCGACTGGCGATTATTATGCAGCATGATCGCCACCGCCTGCGCGAGAAAGTGGATTACGTGACCAGCCCGGGCTATGGCTATCCCGGTGAAGAGGGGCCTGCCGGCGCGGCTTGGCGGGAGAGAGTAGGCCTACCAGGGGGAGGGCCGTCCGCGCTGATTACGACGCTGGCTGTATTCGGGTTTGATCGTGAGAATGGCGAGGCGGTGTTGCAGTCGTTCCATCCTGGAACGACGGTCGAGGAGGTACAGGCAAAGACAGGGTGGACGTTGAGATTGGCGGACGATTACACGGAGACGGTGCCTCCAAGCGCAGAAGAACTAAAGGTGATCCGGGAGTGTGATCCGCAGGGGAAGTGGACAAGATAGAGAAACTGTGACGTGATATTTTCTTAATACTTGACTTCCTATTGTACGCTACATATGAAAGTAAAAAGTATGCAAGAGAGCGATATGAAAGGTCGCCATCGATGGCAGACATAGGACTTGATTTCTGGCTCACACAGTGGAACTGGGAGCCATCCATAGTTATCGGTACCGCCCTCATCGTAGGATTGTACCTCTACGCTGTCGGGCCGCTGCGTAAAAAGTATCACCTGGCAGAGCATGTCAAAAAAGCGCAGGTGTTCTCTTTTCTACTGGGAATGTTCATTATGTTCCTGGCGCTGGTTTCACCGCTTGATGAACTGGGCGATAGCTATCTTTTCAGCGCGCACATGCTGCAGCACCTGTGCATCACAATTATTGGGCCACCGCTCCTTTTGATAGGGATACCTGGCTGGCTAGTAGACCCGCTCTTGCGCAAACATGTGATATTTCGTATAGCCCGAATACTGACGTTTCCTGCGCTTGCATTCTTTCTCTATAATTTCGATTTCTGGCTCTGGCATGCGCCGCCGCTGTATAACGCGACGCTGGAGAACCAGAACATTCATATCCTGGAACATCTGACGTTCATTGTCTTTGGCGTCATCTACTGGTGGCCTGTCTTTAGCCCTTCTGCGTTATTGCCGCGCCTCTCAATTGGCGGGCAGGTACTCTACCTGTTCTTAAGTGGAATGCCGACAGTGGCGCTTGGCGCGGGGTTAACCTTTTTACCACCGCTGTATGCTCCATACCTCGCTGTGCCGCGTATCTGGGGACTTTCTCCTGCCGCGGACCAGCAGTTAGGTGGGCTCATCATGTGGGTGCCGGGAAATATCGTCTATATTGTTATCGTCAGTATTCTGTTTATACGCTGGATGCAGGGACAGGAGGTTAAACAAAGGGAGCAGGAGGCCTTACAGGATAGTATGGAGAACGGCCCCGTTCTCCACTGAACTCGTCGCATGTGGCCTTTTCCGATTATCCTATTCAGGCTGTTGTAAGGTGCTGTGGAGGAACTGCAAGCCACCTGTCAGGGAAAACATTTATAGTAGTCGCATATAATGGCAAGAGTGGCGCTATTTGCGGCGATTTAATCACTCTTTCCGTTTCACTGGTAAACACATTTTAGGAGATGAGAAGTGAGGATACCAATATTTCGCAGGATGAAACACCGGGGAGCGATAATCCCGATCGTGCTTTTATCCTCGCTCCTATTTACAGCTTGTGGCGGCAATTCTCCCACTATTTTGAACCCAACGGGCCCTGTTGCCCAGCAGGAAGCGAATTTGTTCTGGTTCATCCTGGCGGTGGCCACACTTGTTTTTGTGGTCGTCGAGGCTGTACTGATCTGGTCGATTATCCGCTATCGTGAGCGTCCAAATACACCTGCCCCCAGGCAGATTCATGGCAATAACACTATTGAAATTATCTGGACGGTCGCTCCTTCACTCTTTTTGTTTGCCGTGCTGACAGGAACCATCTATACGATGTTCAACCTGACCAATATCTCAAGCACTAACGGAAGTATTCCTGAGATCAGGGTGGCTGCGGTTGGGCATCAATGGTGGTGGGAGTTCGACTATCCAAATCAGCACGTGAACAACGCCGATACCCTTTACTTACCGCAGGGGTCCGTTGTGCACATGGATCTTCAATCGAGTAACGTCATCCACAGCTTCTGGGTCCCCAGCATTACTGGCAAGACGGACGTCATCCCTGGACATCTCAACCAGAAAATATTCCGGGCCGATCAAGTCGGGGAGTATCACGGTCAATGCGCTGAATACTGCGGCACGCAGCATGCACACATGTATTTCAATGTCATCGTTTTAGATACGAATGCCTTCAATGCCTGGGTGAGTAACGAGCAACAGTCCGCACGAACTCCGACCGATGCGCTTGCCCTGCAAGGTCAGAAGATTTTCACAGGGTCGGGGGGGTGCACAGGCTGTCATGGTATTGTAGGTGTCAACCTGAACAGCTTCGATGCTGCCAAGACGAACAGTGGTCTTTCCGCTACTGCCCTGGTCGGACCGAATATGACCCACTTCGCTGAGCGCAGGTTTATTGCAGGTGGCGTACTGATTGCCAGTGAAGGTCACAATTGGGCCAATGAGCCAGCGTGCCAGCTTGTCAATGGTAAGCTGGCGAACAAGGACAATTGCGGCCTGTATCAATGGCTGCACGACCCGCAGGCAGTGAAACCAGGCAATGATATGGTCATCAGTAGTCTTTCGGACTCTCAGATATATGCATTGATTGCTTACCTGCAAAGTCTAAAGTAGCCTGTTACCCCTGTATTTTACAGGGCTGGATATTTGGAGGAATGGCCATGGCAACCCGCACCATCGTTGAGGCACCTGTAGTAGAGCGTCGCAAGCGCCTTGACGAAACTTACATTGGCGAATGGCTCATGACAACCGATCATAAAAAGATCGGCGTCATGTACATGCTCACCGGCTTTTTCTTCTTCCTGGCGGGAGGAGTCGAGGCTTTACTTATCCGCACACAATTGGCGGTACCTAACGGGCATGTGCTCAGCCCGGAGGTCTACAACCAGGTCTTTACTATGCATGGCACGACGATGATTTTCCTCTTCGTAATGCCGACGCTCACTGGCTTCGGTAACTTTGTCGTGCCCCTGATGATTGGGGCACGCGACATGGCCTTCCCGCGTTTGAACGCCTTTGGCTATTGGATGGTGCTCTTCGCCGGAATCTTCCTGAGTTCGAGCTTCCTCCTTGGCCAGGCGCCCAATGGCGGCTGGTTCAACTACGCGCCGTTAAGTGAGCTAACCTCGAATTGCGGTAACGCTGTCATGTGTACGCCTGGCTTGAACGAGGATTTCTGGCTGCTGGGTATACTCCTCCTGGGTATTTCTTCGATAGCTGGCTCGCTCAATTTTGTGGTCACTATTCTCAAGATGCGCGCGCCGGGTATGACGATTAACCGTATGCCGTTGTTTACGTGGATGACCCTGATAACAGCCTTCCTACTGCTCTTCGCGATTCCCAGCCTCACGGCTGCTAGCGTCATGGAGTTGCTCGATCGTCACCTGGGCGCGCATTTTTACCAGTTCGCTGCTGGAGGAGATCCATTGCTCTGGCAGCATCTCTTCTGGTCGTTTGGCCATCCCGAGGTGTACATTCTAATCCTGCCTGCCTTTGGTATGATCTCCGAGGTATTGCCCGTTTTCTCGCGCAAACCTATTTTCGGCTATACCTTTATCGCCTGGTCTGGTGTAGCTATCGGTTTCTTGAGCTTCACTGTCTGGGCGCACCATATGTTCGCTGTTGGTCTTCCCCCGATCGCGCAGGCCTTTTTCGCTACCAGCACCACGCTGATCGCCATTCCGACCGCTGTGAAGATCTTCAACTGGATCGCGACCATCGCCCTGGGTAAGGTGAGCCTCAAGGTTCCAATGCTCTTTGCCTGTGGCTTCATCGCCATGTTCCTGATTGGTGGCCTGGATGGAGCGGCCCTGGCGGTTGTGCCCTTCGACTACCAGGTCACGGATACCTACTTCGTGGTCTCGCACCTGCACTATGTCCTCTTCGGTGGTACCGTCTTCGGCATCTTCGCGGGTTTCTACTACTGGTTCCCCAAGATGAGCGGCAAATTGATGAACGAGCGTTTAGGGCAGATCCAGTTCTGGCTCATGCTGATTGGCATAAATCTGACCTTCTTCTCCATGCATATCCTGGGCCTGCTGGGTATGCCGCGGCGTGTCTACACCTATCCGGACAACCTTGGCTGGAACGAAATAAATCTGCTGCAAACGGTTGGCGCCTTCATGCTGGGATTGGCGATTATGGTCTTCTTCTGGAACTTAATCACGTCCCTGCGCAGCGGGCTGCCCGCGGGCGATGATCCATGGGATGCGTACACGCTGGAGTGGGATACCAGTTCCCCACCGGTGCATTACAATTTCCTGACCATCCCGACGGTTCGCAGTCGTCGCCCGTTCTATGACATGAAGAACCCCGATATCGCTGACTGGAAGACAGCAACCCACTGATGTAGACCGAACGGTATAGACCCGGTACTTGTACTGAGATGAGATAAGCGGGAAAAGGAGAGCATGTGACTGAGGAGCAAAACCAGGGCGAGAAGGGCGCGAAAAAGGCCCTGCCGCCCAAGGGAGTACAAGAGCAGGCGCTCAGCCCTCAAAGGAGCATCTGGCCGTTTGGTCTGGCTGTGGCGCTGATCATTTTGCTCGTTGGTCTCATCACCAACCCGGTCGTGCTGGGGATCGGCGTGGTGTTAACGGTTGCTGCCATCGTTGGTTGGGGGCTTGAACGAAGGAAATAGTGATGGGTGTCTCCATACACCGGTAAGGGGCGCGAGATACCTATCCTCAAGATAGGGAGAGGAGAATAAATGAGTACTACTCAAGGTGAGCCAATCACTGCTGCTACTGAGCATCAATTGGCGGGACGAAGTCTTGGCTGGTGGGGAATGATCTTCTTCATTACCTCGGAGGCGCTGATCTTCGCCAACTTAATCGCAGCGTATCTTTACCTTGAAATCAGGAATATGGGTGGGCATTGGGCATTCAAGCTGCCCTCGGGGGATTACCTGGATGTGGTCTTTCCCCTGATCAATACGTTCATCCTGCTGGCAAGTAGTATACCCGCACGTTTTGCGGGCGCCAGTATCGCTAGGGGGAATCGACGTAATATGGTGCTGGGTCTTCTTGGCACGATTGTACTGGGCTCCATCTTCCTGGGAGGCCAGCTGTATGAGTATACAAACCTGTTCGCGTCGAATTTTACAATCCATTACCAGGCTTTCGGCTCGGCCTTCTACACGTTGACTGGTTTTCACGGTTTACACGTCACCGTCGGCATACTTTTCTTACTCATCTGTTTGATTCGTGCCCTGCGCGGTGACTTCACGGCGAAGAATCATTTTGCTGTCCAGGCGGGTGAGATGTACTGGCACTTCGTTGACTTCGTGTGGATATTCGTCGTCAGCACGGTCTACTTGCTTCCCCTCCTGCTGCGCCCCTGATAAGTTAGTAAGGCGAGCTGTTCGGAGCAATTTGGCACCCGCCAAATTGCTCCGAACAGCTCGCCTTTTCTGTATCCTCCTTACCCGGTGTTGTTCGTGTATGCTTCTAGTTATCACAAACCTATTACAAAAAAATGTGGTAGAATAGAAAAGTGCAATATTTTTGTACCCTGGAGTATGTGTTCGTTCGGAAGTGCGAGACAAGATACCTGGAGACCAGGCGACAGAAAGGATTGACGACGATGAAAGAAGTGAGCAGAAGTGGAGCTGTCGTTGCAGGTGGTCGAGAGAGCGCCCGCAGGGCAAAAAATCACACATCTAAACGCTGTTCAATCTGTAGCGGTCGCCTCAAATCAGGGTCAGTTCCCCTGATGGAGCCAGAAGGTGTACCCGAGCCTCGTCGTTCCTGGATTCTGTGCAATGACTGCTACCAGTCTCTGCTCATCGAAATGCGCCGCTCTCCCGTCCGGACTCCCTTACGTCTGCGTATAGCAATGGGTATAGTCGCCTCGGAACGCTGGCCCGAGTCGTATTCCTCGTACCGCTCAATACTGAACGACCGCAAGTGGATCCTCTTTATCGCCTGGGGATTCGTCGTCGCCATGATATTTCACCTTGTCCTCATCGTGATGATTGCCATGGTCGCTAAATAACAGAACTTGACCTGTTTGCTAGAATATAAGTGAGCCAGACAAACTCAAGCAACCAGGAGAGGTTACCTGTATCATGGATTTCGCCGCCGGAAACGGGGCAGATACAAATACGAGCAATGGTGGTTGGTGGGCCGTAGAGAGCGCGTTGTCTCCATCACATATTTATTCAAAAGATAGCGATATTTTATCTGCCGGGCTCTTACAAGAATATAGCGTGCTCACGGGAGTTGCTGCTAATATGAGCAGCGGCTTTCTGCTCTTAAATTCACGAGAACGCGTCACATATTTCAACGCCAGCGCTGTGCGCCTGCTCGGCATCAACAGTCATGAGTTGATTGAGCAGCCCGTTTTTGATGTGCGGAAACAACTCCTGACCCTGGCGGCCGAACCTGAGTCTGTGCAAGACGAGTTTGATCGTGCCTGGTTCTCCCCTGAAAAAGAGTCTTCGACAGATATCGCCCTGGCAGATGCGGCGGTACGCTGGCTGCGCGTGCGCTGTTTCCCTATGTGGGATGGCACGGGACATCTGTTGGGCCGCGGGATACTGCTCGATGATATCACGTTGGAACGCTCCTCTATCGAGTCTCGTGGTGAGGCGCTGGCGCTCGCTGCGCATGAACTGAAGACCCCACTCGCGGTGATTAAAGGCTGTGCCACGACGTTGTTGGGAAACTCTACGCGCTGGGACCCGATTATGCAACGTGAAATGTTGCAGATGATCGATACACACGCGGACCGCCTATATGATGTGCTTAACACGCTGCTAGATGTCTGGCGGCTCGATTCCGGGGCACAGACCTTGCAGCTATCACAGGTACAGATTCCTGAACTGCTGCGCCAGGTCGTGGAGCACTGGCAAAAGGCTGCGCCGCGTCACACTTTTGTGCTCACTATCCCACCAGTTGTCCCTCTCGTAGTGGTCTGCGATGCTGTGCGCGTTGGGCAGGCCTTGCACTCCCTGCTGAACAACGCTGTCACATACTCTCCCGAGGGAGGGACCATCACTATTTTGCTGGAGAACAATGACGTCGAGTTACGCCTGAGCATCGCTGACGAAGGAGTGGGGATAGCTCCCGAACATCTCGATCGTATTTTCGAACGTTTTTACCGTGTTCAACAGCGGGAGGGGTCGGCTTCCAGTGGAAGTGGTCTGGGACTGGCTGTTGCGCGAGCGACATTTGAGGCTCATGGCGGCACAATCTGGGTCGATTCGGCTGGCCTGGGAGAGGGCGCAACGTTTTACTGTACATTGCCTTTGGCGCCGCGCTTATCCTCGCAGCTACAGCGGCAGTCGCAACCACTCTCCTCGTCGCCGAGTGGCCCGCTACCGTTACCTACGGTGCGTAGTAGCGTTTTGTTGAAACCCGGCCAGCGGGCGTATGTCCTGGTCGCAGAGGGCGACGCGCGCCTGGTGCGCTATCTACGGGCCAACCTGGAGGAGCATGCCTACCGCGTACATACGGTCAATCATGGCATTCAGTTCCTGCGCCAGCTTGACCTGGAAGAGCCAGACCTGATCCTGCTCTCGACGCGCCTGGCCGATATCAGTGGTCTAGAACTATTGCAGCGTTTGCGCGAATTCGCGCAGATTCCCGTGATCATGCTCTGCGATGATTGCGATGAAGATGAACGCGTAAGGCTGTTTGATCTTGGCGCCGATGATCTGGTGATAAAGCCGTTCGGCATAAAAGAACTGCTGGCGCGTTTGCGTGCGCTCTTACGCCGACGGGCCGCACCTGGCGACCACATGGTACCTCAGGCCATTTTCACCACGGGCGAACTGACCATTGATTACGCCCAGCACCAGGTCTTTTTGGAGGGGTGCCCGGTACAGTTGAGTCGCACAGAATACAAACTGCTCAGTACGCTGGCGCGCAACGTGGGGATGGTTCTGACGCATGAGGTGCTGCTGGAACGAGTATGGGGGCCAGAATATAACCGTGAAGTGGATTTCATCTGGGTCTATATCAGTCGCCTCCGCCGCAAGATCGAGGCCGATCCACGCCATCCAAGGTATATTTTGACCGTACCGGACGTTGGCTATAAGCTAGCGAAATTATCGTAGGGGCGCAATTCATTGCTCCCGCCTGGGGAGACGATCCATCCTATGGGGCGCAATGAATTGGGCACTGCGGTGCGGCCCTACGCCCAGCCGTATATATTCAGGTCTTTGTAAGGCTTGGCGCATTTTTGTCAAACCAACTGTAATGTAAAGCGGATATGCTCCCTTGCAGAAGCTAACGTCGTAGAAAGGCCCTTTACGCCGGCATATGGAGGAGCATTCATGCCACACGGACCGGAACCAACCGTTCTCCTCATTGAGACTGACGCATCATTACGGCGGCTGATTGCTCTGGGTTTACAGTATCGCGGCATGCATGTCGTCGAGGCAAACTCTCCGGCCATCCTTCCAACTGTCGAGGCGCGAGAACCTGATCTGCTGATCCTCGATATCGATGAAAATACCGGAAGTAACTGGTCACACTTAGATGCAGTACAATCACACCCCGATCTCTCCACCTTACCGGTCGTTGTGCTGGCGTGGGAATGCCCGGTGCCAGTAGGTGCGGCTAGAGAAGAACAAAGCCAGCTGCAAACATATACGACATGCCTGAGCAAACCCTTTGATGCGCGCGCCCTGTACACGACAATAGAATCATTACTTGCCGCCGCAAGTAGCGCGCGAGCAGCGGCACAGTCACAAGAGATAGCGCTACTCAATCAGGGAAAAGTCTCGTCTAGCATCTGGCCGCTGCTGACGGCCGCTGGTTTACTGCTGACGTTCATTGGTTTGATGGGACTGCTGGCCATTAGCGCTGTGGGCCTGTGCGTCGTGCTGGTTTCCCTGCTCTGGTGGACGCTGGGGACGAATGTCGAAAAAGAAGCTGTAGCAACGTAATATTTACAAAACAAGCTAGCGATGAAGAAGGGCCTCCAGAGATGGGGGCCCTTCTTCATCGCTAGCTTATTTCGCTCTCCTGGGAAGGTAGTGCAACCATTCTTGAAGACAAAACGTGTACATCATGGGTCAAAGGGGAATATGCTACAGATTACTTACACTTGATGAAATATTCCCCGTTTTTAGTGTAGATAAGCCCATTTTTAGTGTAGATAGAAAGGAGCACCATGCAAGGAAATACAGTACAGGGAATGCGTGTTGCCATTCTCGTGACAGACGATTTTGAACAGGTAGAATTGACTGAACCCAAAAAGGCGCTGGATCAGGCCGGGGCCACCACAAAGATCATAGCGCCCAAGCCCGGTCAGGTGCAGGGTATGAATCACGATGTGAAGGCAGACACCTTCCCCGTGGATATGACGCTGGACCAGGCGAATCCCGCTGATTTTGACGCTGTCCTGTTGCCCGGTGGCGCGCTCAATGCCGATTCTTTGAGGATGGAGCCAAAGGCTCAGGACTTTGTGCGCCAGGTTAATAACAGCGGGAGACCGATTGCTGTCATCTGCCATGGCCCCTGGCTGCTGGTCTCTGCAGACCTTGCCAAGGGCAGGACGTTGACGAGCTATTACACGATCCAGGACGATATTCGCAATGCTGGTGCCAGGTGGGTAGACCAGGAGTTGGTGCGCGACGGGAACTGGGTCAGCAGCCGCAGCCCGAAGGATATCCCGGCCTTTAATAAGGGCATGATTGAGCTGTTCTCGGGTAGTAAAGTATCGTCGCGGTAGTAGACTTTTCGCTCCCAATTAACGACAACAGAGAACAAGAGTGCAAGGGAGCGACCCGGGCAAATTTTAACCGGGTCGCTCCCTTGCACTCTTGTCTTTACTAAAAGAAGCATGATAATATTCAGGTTATTGTAAGGTATGCTCTTGCAACTGCAAGCTCGCTATCAGTCTCAAGCACGATAATCAGGCTTGTATTATCTCGTGCATCATAAGAATAGCGGCACTTAAACGATGGAAACACAAGACAGCGTAGTTGACGATAACCTGCAAAACACGCAGCCCGAAAAGATCACGACAAAGCGCAAAAGCAGCCGCAAGCGCCACATCACCATTTTTGTCGTAGTGAGCCTGATAAATATCGGGCTGCTTGTCCTGCTCTGGACTCAACTACTGACACCGGCACAAAACCAGTCTGGGGCCAGCAGCGATGGTCCGTCTGTGGCTAACCCACTGAAAGGGCGGCCTGCGCCCAATTTCAAATTAGCCACGCTAGATATGAAGCAGGCATCAGCGCTTGACCTGGCCTCACTGAAGGGCAAGGCGGTTGTCCTCAATTTCTGGTCTTCATCGTGTGCTCCCTGTCATGACGAGGCTGGATTGCTGCAATCTACGTGGCAACGTATGCAATCGAAGGGGGTCGTCTTTGTCGGTGTTGATTTTGAAGATACCCGGGGCGACGGCTTGAGTTTTATACAAAAGTACGGTGTCACCTATCCGAATGTGCTCGACGCGAATGGTGCGACCGCGATTAACTACGGTGTGACGTATACCCCGACGACATACTTCATCAATAGCAAGGGCGTCGTCGTCAGCATGATACCGCGTGAAATGACGGCGCGGGACCTGCAAACGAATCTGCAGCTGCTGACGAGCTAAGGACATGCATGTTAGAAATACGCGTGATAGTTCGAGCGGCTCATACACTGGCTGCCGCCGCCTGGGTTGGGGGCAGCATACTGTACCTGGTGGCGGTCTTGCCGGCATTGCGCAGTAAAGGACCTGCTCCAGCGATAGCTGGTGAGATTGCTGCGTTATTCAGGCGCATGGTGAATATCTGTATGGGGGTATTGCTGCTCAGCGGGGCATACCTGACGTTTGACCGGCTAACACAGATCACGCTTGGCTGGCCCTACCTGGTTGTCCTGGGCTTGAAAATTGTCCTGGCTACTGGTATGTTTATATTAGCCATATATATCGGACAAAGTAATATAAGGCGGCTAGCGAAGCGCTCGACGCGGCTCTCCAGGGCCGCGCCACAACTTATGTTAGCGCTTGGTATAATAGTATTTATCCTTGGTGCCCTCCTCAATAGTTTATTTGAGGGAACGATCGCACCCCACTGATTGATACATTGGAGTTAGAGTATGCAGCCTGCTTTGGCAGCACCAACTGAAGAGAAGATTCCGTCGCGACGGCGTAAACGGTTGCCTCTCAGTTTTATCATTGGCGGACTGGCTATTTTAGCAGCGGTAATCTACCTCGTGTACGCCAATACACAGGCGAACGCTGTCTACTATATGACGGTGAGCGAACTCAGGAACTGTACCACCTGTACTACGCAATCTGTGCGCGTTGCTGGCGTGGTGCAACAGGGTTCGATTGTACGTAATGACCAGCAGCAACTTGTCACCTTTGTCATCGCGCAAGGTGCACAGCGGCTGCCAGTAACTTACAACGGCGTCGTTCCAGATATCTTCCGCCCGGGCATCGAGGTGGTGGTAGAGGGTCACTATACTGGCCAGGGACCGTTCCAGGCTCAGAACCTGCTTGCCAAGTGCCCATCGAAATTTCAGGCCGCTACGCCAACGCCGTAGCAGTATTTTCATACTCAGTAAGGAATACCTGTGCATTTTTCGGATTTAGGATTCATCGCTCTCATCCTTGGATTGGGATGTGCCGTGTATACCAGCTGCGTGGCCGTCCTGGGCGCGCAGCGGAAGAACACGCGGCTCGTTGAAAGCGCGAAGCGCGGTGTCCTTGCGGTTGCCTTCTTCCTTGTCTTGGCCTCGGCCGCGCTGGTCGTCTCGTTTCTCAGCCATGATTTCGGGGTCAGTTATGTAGCGCAACATTCCAACCTGGCCATGCCGTGGTATTTCACGACGGCAGCGTTTTATGGCGGCCAGGAGGGATCGCTGCTCTACTGGGCCTTGATGCTGTCGGTGTTCTCCGCCATCTTTGTGGTGACCGCGAGACGGGTAGCGCCTGTACTGGCGCCCTATGTCATGGTGACGCTGATGGCTATCGAGACCTTTTTATTGATCGTGCTGATCACTGTCTCAAATCCCTTTGCGCGCCTGTCCGTTGTGCCGCCAGATGGCGTGGGCTTGAATCCGCTGTTGATGGATCCCGGCATGCTGATTCACCCGCCGATGCTGCTGATGGGCTACATGAGTTTCTCGATACCTTTTGCTTTTGCGGTAGCCGCCATGATTACCGGCAAGCTGGACAGCGCGTGGCTGCGCTCCATTCGTCGCTGGATGCTGGCATCGTGGTCGATTCAGACGGCGGGCCTGATCCTGGGCGCGTGGTGGGCCTATCATGTGCTTGGTTGGGGAGGATATTGGGGCTGGGACCCGGTAGAGAACGCGGCGCTGCTGCCCTGGTTGACGGCGACGGCTTTCCTGCATTCAACGATGGTCCAGGAACGGCGCGGCATGCTCAAAGTCTGGAATCTCGTGCTGGTGGTGGCCTCGTTTACACTGGCGGTCTTCGGCACCTTCGAGGTTCGCAGCGGTATCATCAGTTCGGTGCATTCGTTCGCCTATTCCGATATCGGTATATATTTCCTGGTGTTTCTCGTCATCATCATTATCGTCAGTACGGGGCTTTTCCTGTACCGTTTGCCCAAACTACGCCCCGAGCAAGAGTTTGACTCGGTGGTCTCGCGAGAAGGCATCTTTCTGCTCAACAACCTGTTACTGGTGGGCATCGCCTTCGCCACGCTCTGGGGAACGATTTTCCCGCTCATCTCGGCCGCCCTACGCCGCGAGACCATGACCGTTGGGCCACCATTCTACGAGTCCGTCAATGGGCCGATTTTTATCGTGCTGATACTTGCCATGGGCGTTGGGCCGTTGCTGGCCTGGCGGCGCACTTCTAGTCGCGCTTTATGGCATAATCTAGCCGTGCCCGCGCTCGCCGCCGCTCTCTGTGCCGCAGTACTGCCGCTGGCCGGTGTGCGCGATATCTGGGCGAATGTTGGCTTTGCTGTCTGCACATTTACCGCCTGGGCTATTTTCTATGAACTCTGGCGTGGCATGCTCGTGCGCCATCGACACGGTGAGGCGTATCCGCTGGCGCTGTATATGCTCATCAAGCGCTACCGCCAGCGCTATGGCGGCTATATCGTGCACCTTGGCCTGGTGATGCTGGCAGTTGGCGTAATTGGTTCGCACTTCTTCCAGGTGCAGCAGGTTAACACGCTTAAAGCCGGTCAGCAGATGCATGTTGCCGGCTATACGCTGAATTATATTGGCAATATCGAAGAAACCGGCCCGGGAACCGATACCGTAAAATCCATTGTACAGCTCTGGAAAGATAACCAGTATCAGGGCTTTATCTATCCCGGGCGCATCTTCTACCAGAACTTTGGCAATCAACCGGCGAGCCAGATCTCCATCACAACCATTGGGCTGACCGATGTATATGTCCTGCTTGCCGACTGGAACGGCGCTTCTGAGGCGACCATCCGTGTGTTTATCAACCCGCTGACATCGCTTGTGTGGTACGGGGGAGCGCTGATGCTGATAGGTGGAGTCATCTGCTGGTGGCCAGAGAGGCGCAGGAAAGGTATACAGGTCAATAGTGAGATGCCTGGCATACCAGGTGTGGCTGCCCCGCTTGGCCCTCCAGCTACAACAGTCGAGCAAGGCGAGAAACAGGTGGGGCAAGATGACAAGGAGATCGTGGTATGAAGCAGAGGCGTCCACTGTTTATAGGGCTGGCCATCGTGGCGATCGTGGGAGCGATCTGGTATTCTATCTTTCTGCAAAACCCACCACAGCAGACGCTTGATCAGCGCGTGCAACATGTCGGATCCCAATTGAAGTGCCCTGTCTGCCAGGGCGAGTCGGTTGCCGATTCCCAATCGGCTATTGCGCAACAGATGCGGGGTATTATTCGCCAGCAACTGCAATCTGGCATGACGGAACAAGCCGTGATTCAATATTTCCAGGCCCGCTATGGGGATCAGATTGTCTGGTCCCCACAATGGCAGGGTTTTTCTCTGCTGGCGTGGTTGGTGCCGATTGGCCTGCTGCTGGGAGGGGTGATACTGCTGTTCTTTGTCCTGCGTGACTGGCGAAGCTCGACTCCCACGGGAGGCACAACTATCGTTGCAGCGGAACTTACGAATATACACCAGGTTGATTTATCCCGGTATCGTGCGCTGCTCGAACAGGAACTCGCCGAAGAAGATCCATTGTTCGCACGACCACCAGGTGGAACGGATGGAAGCTAATGCAATTCGTACTATCTCTCCTAATTGCGCTCGCGCTGGGTATTTCAGCTCTTGCCTTTGTGCTTTACCCCTTCTATCGCCGTACGCCAGCCAGGCCTGAAAAGCAAAAGAACACTGCCCTCTTCCCCTGGGTCGAAGAAAGAGCGCCAGAAACTGCTAACGGCCACGCCGAAGGCGAAGGAAGTGCTGGAGTGAGTGAGGGTGAGCAGGCAGCTCGGACTGCCCTGTATGAAATTGAGCTTGATTACCAGCTTGGCAATATTTCCGAGAGCGATTATCGCAAGCTGCGGGAGAGATACCTCCAGCGCGCGCTGGTAGCCCTGAAGTCGCGCTATGATCGTGAGCAGGAGCTTGACGATGTGATCGAGGTGCAGCTGCGGAAGATGAAAGAACATGATGACAGCGTGGAATAAGTGGCAAAAAGCGAAACAATTGCTCAAGCATATAGCTGGAATAAGCGCAGTCGCCCTGCTGCTCGTTGTATGCTTCTCGCTGCCAGCTCACGCTGCCGGCAATACAGGGCATATCTACGGGCAGTTGCTGGATGGCAGTAACAAAAACGCGCCAGTTGCGGGGGCTCATGTGACGCTGCAGATGGCTCAGGGTGACAATGCCAGGGATGTGAGCAGCGTCACTACGGATGCTCACGGCTCTTTTTCCTTCGCCGATCTCTCTACCGGCAAATCGATCAGCTATGCTGTATACAGCCGCTACCAGGGAGCGCAGTACACCTCTGCCATCATCTCATTGGAGACGAAACCCGCGCAGCAACTCAACCTCACGGTTTACCAGGCGACGAAAAGTACCGCCAATATAGCCATCGTACGGGCCACCATCCTGTTGCGTCAGCCTGACGCGCAAAAAGGCATCATTCCTGTCTCGGAGCTATTCATCTTCAGAAACCTGGATAGCCGTACCTATGTCGGCTCGCTGGATGCCAGCAAGGGCAAACCGAATGCGCTGCGTTTCTCGCTGCCGCATACGGCTAGCAAGGTGTCGCTCGGCAAGGGTTTTGAAGGTTATAACGCCATCCAGGTGGATACTGGCTTTGCCTCCGATGCCGCCGTTCCGCCGGGCGACTCCCAGTTCGCCTTCACGTTTGATATGCCTTATAGCGCGTCGGAGTATGATTTTGACTATACAGCGGTCTATCCCACCGTGCTGCTGACCTTCCTGGCGCCGCCACAGATGCAAGCCGGTTCCGATATACTTACGAGCCAGGGACCGATTACCTCTGACAAGCAAACCTTTAACCTGTTACAGGCAAAGGCGTTGCTCGCCGGAAAAGAAGTTCACGTTCAGCTTGCCGGCCTGCCGACGCCCCCACTTGTCCCGCGTACGCCTGCTACTACCACCTTTAATCCAGGAATACCCTGGCTCGTGGTCGTGCTGCTCATCATGGCTGCTATACTCTCTATTACAGGGGTTATCTATCGATCCATGCGCCGGCAGGCCGCGTTGCCGTCCAAAAAGCAGGCTGGGAAGGCGAGGACAAATCAGCCGGTCCAGGTACAGCGCCAGCAGAAAGCTGCCCCGCTAAAGCAGGGCAATAAAACAGGGAAGAGCGAGCAGGCGCTTTTGCAGGAACTGCTGGAGCTTGATAAAACGTATGAAACTGGTAAGATAAAGAAAACTGTGTACCAGGAGCGTCGGGCAAAGCTCAAAGCACAACTGCGCGCGCTGATGAGCGAAAAGGTGACGCCGTGAAAGTAAGTGTGCATTTGGTGAACAAATAAAGTGAAAACACCTTTGCTGGCTATAGCGGGCCTGAAAAAGAGCTTCGACCTCAAAAGCGTCCTGCGCGGCATCGACCTTGTCGTAGAAAGTGGCGAACGTGTGGCGCTGATGGGCGCCAATGGCGCGGGGAAAACGACGCTCTTGCGTATCCTGGCATGTTTGACAGAGCCGAGCAGCGGCAGCGCTCGTATTGATGGTTGGGACATTGTGCGCGACGCTCAGCAGGTGAGACGCCTTGTTGGCTTCGTTGCTCACCAACCATATCTCTATGATGAACTGACCGCGTTGGAGAACTTGCTTTTCTTTGGGAAGATGTACGCGGTAAGGGATGCCAGGGAGCGCACGGAGGACCTGTTGCGCCGGGTAGGATTGGAAAAGCGGGCCAGGGAACGCGCCGGCGTGCTCTCAAGAGGACAGGTGCAGCGGCTATCCCTGGCAAGGGCGTTGTTGCACGCGCCGCGACTGCTGCTACTGGACGAGCCCGATACGGGACTTGACGAGGAGGGGCACAGACTGATCGAGGATGTGTTGGCGGAACATAGCGCGCAGGGAGGAGCTGTTCTTTTCACGACGCACCAGCTCGACCGCGCCATGAAACTCGGCGACAGCCTGCTTATGCTGAGCAGGGGACGTCTTGTCTTTCAAGAGAAAACGGCGGGTTTAGAGCTGGAGAGAATGCGGCAGGAATATCAAGAGGTTTTCAGGTGATCTTTTTTGAGCAGGTAATCGCCATCCTCTGGAAGGATATACGCTACGAACTGCGCAGCAAGCAGATGTGGGCAGGCATGGGCCTGTTCGCTCTTCTCGTCCTGGTCATCTTCAATTTTGCCTTTGACCTGCGAGTAGACAACAGAGCCGCCGTAGCTCCCGGTGCTTTGTGGGTATCCTTCGTCTTCGCCAGCATGTTGGGATTGGGCCGCACCATAGCGGCCGAGCGCGAAAAAGGTTCGATGGACCGCTTGCTGCTCTGCCCGGTGGATCGCAAAGCTATCTACCTTGCGAAACTACTGGGAAATATGCTATTTATCGGAGTAGTAGAAATTGTTGCCCTGCCCATTTTCGCGGCCCTGTTCAACGTACCGTTGTTACTCGGGCCGCTGCTGCCGATCGTATTGCTCGGAACGCTGGGGATCGCGGCAGTCGGTACCCTGTTCTCGGCAATGGCGGCAGCGACACGGGCGCGCGAACTATTGTTACCGATCCTGGTCTTTCCGTTGATTGTCCCGATCGTCATCGCTGCAGTGCGCGCGACGGGTACGTTGATGGTGCCGGTGTCGAACGAGCCGCCGTGGTTGGGGCTGATGGTGGCCTTTGATGTGATTTTTCTGAGCATCTCCATGCTCACCTTTCAATATATCGTAGAAGAGTAGGGGCTGCACCGCAGTGCCCAGCTCATTGCGCCCGTGGGCATGGATCGGCTCCCCAGCAGTGCGCAATGAATTGCGCCCCTACTGACAGTATTGGGGATACCCCGCAGGGAATGCCCCGGAGCATACATATTTAGGAGTAATACATATTATGGCATTAGCCGGGCAGGATACAAATGTTAAGCGCCGCGATGCCAGCGGGCCAGGACAGGCTGAACGTTTTCCTATAGTCTCTATGGTACTGCTAGCGCTGACCTTTATCGGCATGATGATCTCAATCTGGATGATCTTTCTCTATGCGCCGACCGACGCTATCGAGGGGGATGTGCAGCGCATCTTCTATTTCCATTTACCGTCAGCTATCATCGGGATGCTCTCCCTTGGTATCGTGGCCCTGGGCGGCATCGTCTATCTGTGGAAGAAAGATGAACGCTGGGATTGGGTCGCGCGCGCCGCAGCGGAACTGGGAACGGTGTTTCTCACCTTCGCTTTGATCACCGGCTCTATCTGGGGACGAACAACCTGGGGTACGTGGTGGACGTGGGATGCGCGCCTGACCACGACCTTGATCCTCTGGTTTATCTATATCGGCTATCTCATGTTGCGCAGCTACATGGGCCGCACCCCTGCCAGCGCGCGCGCCGGCGCGGTACTGGCGATCATTGGCCTCATCGATGTCCCTATCATCTATGAGTCGGTGAACTGGTGGCGCACATTGCATCCCCAGGCTGTGCTGCCCCTTGGCTCTTCGCCGCAGTTGCCGCCGGAGATGCTACTCACACTGGTGGTTGCTTTTATCACTTTTACGCTGCTCTTCAGTTTCTTGATGGTGCAACTGTATCAACTAGAGAAAATGCAAACGCTGGCTCAGCAGCTGCGCGCCAGCGTGGAATAAGATAGAAAAGGATGAAAGATTTATGCAAGGACTAATGTATCTGGTGGCGGCCTACGCTATCGTCTGGGTCGGGCTGCTGGCTTACCTGGGCGTTGTTATGCTGCGCATTCGCGGCGTACGCACCGAACTCGCCGCTGTTAAAGAGCTGGTGCGAGAACAACAGGGAAAAAATTCATGACTGCTACGGAAGAAACAAACAACGTTGCTACCACAGAGAAAGCAAGTAATATAGGGAAGGAACGCTCAACTTCGCGTTACATCATCGTGCTCGCGTCGGGTGACCTGCTGGCCTTTCTGGCCTTCTCGGCCATCGGGCGTGGCAGCCATGGGGAGGCAACCGGCCTGGCTGCTATACCAGCGGTTATCGTGACCGCGGCGCCATTTGCTATCGCCTGGTTCATCGTCTCTCCCTTTATTGGTGTTTACCGCAAGGAATTGGTGGCCAATCCGCGCAAAATGGCGAGACGTACATTTATCGCATGGATGCTCTCCTGGCCCGTAGCGATGGCATTGCGCGGCATCTTTGTGGATCACGCTGTTCCGCCGTTTACCTTTGCTCTGATTGCTCTGTTTGTCAATGCTGCTTTCTTGTTGCTTTGGCGCTGGCCGTACGCGTTGAATCATAGCATGAAGAAGCGAGGTTAATATTTTTTCTGTATCTGCCGGCTCTCAAACGGGGAGTGGTGGTACTATTAGCGGAGATGCGCTGGCGAGTTTCCGCAATTTTGCAGTGAGTATGCATAGGGAATACCAGTACATGCAAAAAGCCTTTGATTTTACCGTTGTTGAAGGTAAAAAAGGCAAAGGGCAAAAAGTAGCGCGTCGGCCTTTTGCTGAGGGGAATTGACAAGATGGCTGATCAAAAGCGTCCTCCTCAAGAAGAGGAACAGGCAAAAAAATCCGAGGAGCTTGAGAAAAAGCTGCGCAAGAGTGAAAAACGCTTGCAGGAACAGCTGCAGGAAGCCCAGAAGACACAGGCTAAGGCGCAGGAGCGTTTCAAACGAGCGGAGGCACGCATGCAAAAACGTGCAGCTCGTGTGCACCGCCTGGAAGAGCGTTTAGCGGCCGTTCGTCAACAACAGGCTGGACGTACAAATCCGCAACAACCAGCAGCGGAACATGCATTCAGCGGCGTGTCCGGTGAGAGAGCGGCTTCAGCGGCTGGCCCCGGCAAAGCACCCTCCAACGCCTCTGCCCCGCAAGAGGATGCGGTTGAACAGGCAAAGGAGGCACGCGCGACTGCCGAGGCTGCTGAAATGGCTGCGCGCCAGGCTTCTGAACGAGCGGTCGAGGTCTCTTCTCGTCTGGGGCAACCAGATTCGGGTCGGCACCTGGAGCAGGAACCGGCTGAGAGTCAGTTGGAGGTTGACAGGGCAAGCATCGAAGCGTTGGAGGCCGAGCGCTTAGCACAGGATGCGGGGAGACTTGCCGAGGAACGGGCCGTTGAGGATATAGAGGAGGAAGAGGAGCTCGTGTCGGGGGTCGCGGCAATGATGATCGCGGATGTGGCGGCTGCCGCGGCTGCTGAGGCGGAAGCGATGGCGGAGGCTAGCAGTGCGCGCACACGCGAGGCGAGTTATGCCGCTCAGCAGGCTGACCAGGTGCTGGAAGAGGTACGTGCCGCTATCGCCAGCGGCGCTTTGAGTGGAGAGGATGCCGATAGGTACCTGCAAAGTGCGGAACACGAGGCTACACGCGCTCACGCGCTGCTGGCGGATGCCGAAGCCGCGGAAGAGCGGGCGCTGAATACGGCCATGAATGCAGAGGCGGAGGCGGAAGTTGCTGAAGGCATGGCCCTTGCCGCCAAAGACCAGGCCGAAGAAGGATTTGAGGAACTCCCGGTCTCTACACAACCTCTCACCGATGGCATTGAAGAGCGCCTGCAAGATACATCGCCGGCGGAAAAGGGAGCGCAGTTGGACGGCGATGATGAGCTAGACGATACAGAGGAATTGCCGGCGGTTCCTAAGCAGGAGAGCGAGTAATTATCACGCATGTACGCGCAGTACGGGAAGCTTCCTTTCCCTCCGCCTATCTGCATATATACGAGACGGAGGTGGCGCGGCGCTGGTTCGCACTCCCTCCCGGTATGCGCTTACCGTTGAGCAATGGCGATACCTGCCAACTCCTATTCCCCGGGCATCCTGGCAGCGCCGCGGGGCCAGATGTGCTCGACGCCGTCTTACGCTTCCCCTGGAATGACGTGCCCTGCTCCGGCGCCATCGAATTCCATGTGCGAGCCAGCGATTGGTATATGCACCAGCACCACAGCGACGCCCGTTATACAAGTGTGATCCTGCATGTGGTCCTTGTTTGTGACCATCCATCTCCTGCGCGCGATCTGGGTGGGAGAGCTATTCCCCTGTGCTCTCTCAATGATTTCGCGCCGCCACGCAAAACCTACCTCTCCGCGGTCTGGCCATGCCAGCAAGTCATGCCACAGCTGGACGAGCAGGAGCGCAGTTGTATACTGAAGCAGGCAGGTTTGCTGCGTTTTGAGCAAAAGACACACGCCTTTGTGGAACTCCTGCACAAGAGTTATCCCCACAGCGCATTCAGCGCCTATGATCTCTGCTTGATTACCGCGCTGACTGAGGGGCTTGGCTATGGGCGCGATCGCGCATTTTTTCGCGCCGCTGGCCAGCGCCTGCTGGGCCTGGAGAGCGACCTGCCGGAGCCGCTGGGACGTACCTTCGATCCCTCACCGCTGGACAGGGGCCGTCTGTACGTACTGCGCGGGCTTGTAGAGCAGTGGCGCGAGCGTAGCGCCTGGCAGATGCTGAGGGAGATAGTGAGCGCTACAACAGTTCAAAGGGGAGCGGAGACCGATGCCGTAATGCACGGTGGACCCGGTGAACTGCCGCCCGTAGGCAAGCAAACCCCAGGGAATGTCAAGCAGACAAGCGATCGACTGCACCAGTTGCGCGCCGTATTTCAAGACCTGGGAACGGCGAGGGCTGATATCCTGATCTGTAACGTCGTGCTGCCCTTCGCCATAGCCGTGGCCTTGATAGAGCATGATACGAAGCTTGCTGAGCAGGCACAAATACTCTATACTGAGCACCCAGGACTCTCCTCGAATCGCATTACCCGCGCGATGTGTGACCAACTGCAGTTGACGCGGGAACCCAGAGGGGCCTGTGAGCAGCAGGGATTGCAACATATTTACCAGCAAACCTGCAAGGATAAACGCTGTAACCTGTGCATGGTGGGAGAGCGAAAGCTATGAGGCAAGAACCAGGAAGCGAGCAAAAAGAGCAAGAGGGTGAACGGCTGGCGCGTTTCCTGGCCCATGCCGGCGTCGCTTCGCGTCGTCATGCCGAAGAACTGATAGCAGTTGGCCGCGTGCAGGTCAATGGGGTGACCGTGACTGTGCAGGGTGCGCGCATCGATCCCGCACGTGACACGGTGAGTGTCGATGGTAAAAAAGTGATGGCGGCCAGCAAATATGTCTACCTGGTGCTGCATAAACCCATGGGTTATATCAGTACGGCCAGAGACCCGCAGGGCCGACCTACCGTGCTCGATCTCCTGCCTGCGGAAGTGCGCCGCTTCCGCGTCTATCCCGTTGGGCGGCTGGATATCGACACCAGCGGCCTACTGCTGCTGACCAACGATGGGGAGTTTGCTCTTCGCCTCTCGCACCCGCGCTACGCGATGGAGAAGCAGTATCACGTCCTTGCGCAGGGCTGCCCGGAGGAAACGACGCTGGAAGCGCTGCGCAAGGGCGTGGAGATCAGGGAGGACAATGGAGCGATACATCGAACGGCACCCGCGCAAGTCCATCGCTTACGGCGCGTGGGGACGAATTGCTGGCTGGAACTGAGGATCCACGAGGGGCGGAAACGCCAGGTACGGCGCATGCTGGCCGCGGTCGGGCACCGGGTGCTGCAGTTGAAGCGGGTCGGAGTAGGGCCGCTGAGGTTAGGAGACCTGGGAGAGGGCAAATGGCGATATTTAAGCAAGGATGAGGTGAGGTCTTTGATATGAGCGTAACAAAAAGTGAAGTGTTGATCATTGGCGGTGGCGTTATGGGTAGCGCGATTGCGTACCACGTGGCGCGGCAGGGGCGGCAGGTATTCGTGGTGGAGCGGTCAGAGGAGGTGGCCAGCGTGCCTGCGGCGTCATGGGCCAGCGCGGGTGGGGTGCGACGACAGGGACGCCACCCGGCCGAGGCGAAACTGGCTGTTGAAGCCATCGAACGCTGGAGAACGCTGGAAGAGGAGCTTGAAGCCGGTGTACAGTATCGCAGAGGAGGAAACCTGTTGCTGGCCGAAACGGATGCGGAGGCCGAGCAGCTTGTTACGTTCGTACAGGAACAGCAAGATCTCGGTTTTACTGATGTGAGGCTGGTGGACCGCCAGGAGGTGACTGCGCTTGTACCGGGTCTCCACGCGGGCGTCGTGGCGGGTAGTTACAGCCCCGGCGATGGACAGGCCGACCCTGCGCTCACCACACGCGCCTTCGCCACGGCAGCTCAGCGCCTTGGCGCAACCTACTGGAAGGGGACCGCTGTACTGGCATTACTGGTAGAGGGTGAGCGAGTCATAGGGGCACGCACCGGACGTGGCGAGATCCAGGCCGAGCAGGTTGTGCTCGCGGCAGGGGCATGGAGCGATGAACTGGCCGGGACCGTTGGGCTGCGCCTGCCAATTAAAATGGTCGCGCTGCAAATGGTCCTTTCGACGCCAGCGCCACGACAGGTGCTGCAGCCGGTGCTAAGCGCGGTCAGTCGCGCGCTTTCTCTCAAACAGGTGAACGATGGCTCGTTCCTGATCGGTGGCGGCTGGCCTGGTGAACCAACCGCTGATCGACGTTCTTATATGCTGCGCGAGGAGAGCGTAAAGGGTAACTGGGAAGCGGCCTGTGAGCTGCTGCCATCGGTAGGACAGCAGCGCATTGCACGGGCGTGGTGCGGCCTTGAAGCGGAGAGCATTGATGGCCTGCCCTTCATTGGGCCCATCATGGTTTTGGACGGATTGACGGTCGCCCTTGGTTTCTCTGGGCATGGTTTTGCTCTCGCACCAGCCGTTGGGCGAGCGGTGTCCGAGCAGTTGATTGGACGAGCGGTTCCTGAATTGGATGGATTGAGGGCTGGGAGAATAGAAAGTTTTCAGCAGGATGCGGTTGAAGAGTTTTTAGGGTAGTGGTCAGGAATGAGCCCTTTGTACGCAAAACGCTTGCACGCCAGGTGATAGCAACACCAGAACATACAGGTATACGACAACGTCCTTAGAGACGTATTAGAATCAGACAAAGGCGTTGAAGGCCACATAGTCTAAAGAAAGAGGTAATATTCAGCAATCCCGGAGGAAAACAACGACAATGGCAACTTTTCTACCATCACAGCATCGCACGCAGATAGACAAATTTACTGCTGATGGTAACACTGATATGTTCTACCTGACGCACCGGCCAGTGTCAGTGTACGCTGTTAGAATTGATGGCATGTATAAAAAGACGGGCCACGTAGGCAAGCAATTCTTTTTTCTTGGATATGAAGCTCTCATAGACGAATATACAAAAACTCTTAGTTTTGCTGCGCCACCACCCAATACAGGGAAGCAGGATAACATAGAGATAGTTTACTCATATGTTCCTGTAAACTCAGCGTTTTTTGGCGGGGCCCCATCAGGGCCGCCAGCTTATACAATGTATCCGACACCTGCAGGGGCAACTCCAACTATGCCCGGCAGCGGACCGGCAGTGGGAGCCAGAAGATCTGAAGTTACCGGATGGGAAGAGTCGGACTACCTGGACTACGCCGACTTTGCAAAAGCGGTTGAGGCAGATGAGCCGATTTCTTATGCGCTGTGCCAGTGGTTCATGCGGCAGTCATACGGCAACGTTGACGATGCGTTCACTGAGAGCGACTGGCTTGATTGGTATGAATTTGCTCTAGACCATTGCCCCCGTTTTGCAAAAGAGCAGCCAAAACGGCGACAATGGTCTATTCCATAATGCTCAAATGGTATCTCTAAAGAAGGGGAATACTGCGAGCCATTCCATCAAGCTCCAGCACTTCATAGATCTGCTGGGCACCCACTCCTGGTAATATGCCGAAGGTTTGTGTGACGATTGCAAACGTCTCAAAAGGTTGATCGACAATAATTTCCTCTACCGTAATAGACGGTATCAGCAAGGTCAAAATGGTCGCCCCGGCATCGACAGAGGTTTTCAACGAGACAGAGACGAGAGACCCTATCTCGTTCTGTTGTGTGCGAATCTGGTCTCCAGAAAAGGTAAGGTTCTGATCTGAATCCTGGTAAGTGAGCGTCGGTTTGAGGCCGGGTTGATCAATGAATGGACCGCGTGCAGAATAGGAAATCTGGACGTCATCTCCTGTCATCTCGAATACATTTGCTTCTGTCATGGTTAAATCCTCCTTGTATGATGTAACAAGTATTCATTGTCTTTGAAGTAGCGTTTCGTTTAACGCTACCGTATTGTATAAAAACATCCATCACAAGGAAGACGAAGCCACCCAACTTTTTTTTGGCAATTGTTTTTTAAGTGCTCCTGTTGTCAGGTAGATATTGCTGCACTTTTGATGATTTCACGCATATACGGGTATCATTTTTGGCTCGCTGGACGTATTAGCAACGATACACAATTCACCATTCTCAATAGCAAAAGGAGTATAACCTCTATGGCAGATACATTACGTGGAAAAGTTGCCCTGGTCACCGGAGCTTCGTCGGGTATAGGAGAAGCCACAACTTATGCGCTAGCCGCTGAAGGAGCATATGTTGCCGCATCCGCCCGCCGGCCCGACCGCCTCGACTCTGTTGTGAAACGCATTCACGATCGTGGTGGTCAGGCTATCGCAATCGTCGCTGATGTAGCCGACGAAAAGCAGGTGAACGATATGGTCAACAGAACCGGCGAACAGTGGGGCCGCTTGGACATCCTCGTCAATAACGCCGGTATCATGTTGCTGGGTAAGATAGCCAGTGCCAACGCCGAAGACTGGCGGCGCATGATAAACGTCAATGTCCTCGGCTTGATGTACACCACCCATGCTGCTCTGCCGATTATGCAAAAACAAAAAAGCGGCCATATCGTCAATATCTCATCGGTTGCCGGCCGCACCGCCCGAGTGGGCAGCGGAGCCTACAATGTGACCAAGTGGGGAGTCGTTGCCTTTTCAGAAGCTTTGCGACAAGAAGTCCTACAAGACAATATTCGCGTCACAGTGATCGAGCCAGGTGCCGTCGCTACAGAACTGCCCGAGCACATCACCGATCCCGAAGCCAGGCAACAGACCGAGGAATGGGTAAAGTCCCTGCAGCCGCTGCAAAGCGAAGATATTGCTGATGCTATCCTCTATGCCGTTACGCGGCCCCAGTACGTTGATATCAACGAGATGCTCATCCGACCAACTCAACAGGCGCGGTAAAAGAGGAAGGTGTAAAATGAGAAGGAAACTAGAGGCAGGCATATTCATGTGCCTGCCTCTTCTGCCTCGCTACCATGCATGTGACCAGTCCGGTCATAGGCAACGATCTGCCTCCAAGAGTATGTGATGAGCAGGAGAAAGCCAGCGAAACCTGCTCCTATCAGCAGCACGATCACAAGAGCGAAGACTCCCCGTACTGTCTGTATCCCATCCGTCAGCTGTATATTCGTTACCTGGCAGATGACGGCAGACAGGCGGATTGCATCGGTGTTCCCTCCTCCGGCATGGTAGTCTCCGACTGCCATGCCAGCAACTGACAGGCCAACAACAACTTGCGGAGAGCTCACTGCTTCTCTGAGGAATCGTATCTGATAAAACACCAGAACGGCAACCAGCACAATGCCATGATGGAACACATAAAGCTGTTCTCCGCCTCGGGCGGAGAAAGAAACTAACATTTGGGGTTAATCAACGGTTTGGTGTTCCGTACGGAGGACTATACGTACGATACATTCGCCCTGGCATGTACCTGTTCCCAGTAGATAAACCAGCCAGAATCCCCAACAATAACCCAACAATCACTCCTATCGTGAGTGACAATGGATTTGCGAACCATTATTTGATGCCCTCACAAATTTGTCCATATCTTGTAGAAAGATTTGGAAAGCCAGAAAAAAGTTGATCATAAATGTGACCACAATAGTAGAGAAGACAGCTACGAGGCCCGCTCTGATGATGCCACTTATGATCTTTGCCAGGAGAGCCGTTCCACTCCATTGATCTTCCAGGCGCAGGCGTATTTCAACGGGAGTAGATGGATTGCTATAGTGCGTTGAACAGTGCCCCGTTTCGCGAAAACTGACGCTATAGCAGTCCCAATAGCAATTAACCCGGCAATAAGAGATACAACAGTATTTACATTGTTTAATAAGTCCACGGCGGTATCTCCTGACGAGAATGTCGTTCGTCTACCTCATAAACGCTCGATATCTCTATTTCTTTAGCATCAGTTTTGTTGCTTTCTCAGCCTTAAAGAGGAAGCTTTGTTTGACTCAACTGGGGCAAACAGGTAGAGAACCACATTCGAGGAAATATATTGGAATGTTACATCTTTATGCATCAGTCCACTTTAGAAGTGGACACTCAGCAGAGATAGGTTAGATGCCGCCAGGGCTCCAGCAGCCACCAGCGAAGCCAGGCCATCGATGTACTGCTAGCGAAACTATGCTCGCACTTATTTTACACTTTACATACACTTATTTCATAGTGAACAGCTATGATGACAGCGTTTTCTACATCTCAAGGTCGTGAAGTCCCTTTCTAAGGGTATTCATGGCCTATGACTGTTCAGAATCGTATGATACTATAGAGTCAACCTCGAACATTGGGGGCATACACTCAAATTCACAAGCTGCGGCAGCTTGAACGACAATTTTTTGCTTCTGGAGGAACTATGCGTATTCTCATACTGGGAGGCGACGGCTACCTTGGCTGGCCCCAGTCACTCTACCTTTCCGGCAAAGGGCATGATGTTACCATCTTCGACAATTTCATGCGCAGGCACTTCGACCTTGAACGCGGCTTCCATAGCTTGCTTCCCATCTACACGGCACATGAACGTATCGCCGCCTGGAAAGAAGTCTCTGGACGGCAGATTCAGCTATGTATTGGCGATTCCTGTACGCCATGAAAGAATTTGCCCCCGGCTGCCATCTCGTGAAATTGGGCACAATGGGCGAATATGGCACACCAAATATCGACATCGAAGAAGGCTTTATCGAGATCCACCACAAGGGCCGGAGCGATGTCTTGCCCTATCCTAAACAACCAGGATCATTTTATCATTTGTGCTACGATGACCAAACCGAAGTATTAACACGCGATGGGTGGAAGCTCTTCAAAGATCTCACTGATGATGACGAAGTAGCTACAAGGCAACTCGACTATCCTCAAATTGTTTATACCAAACCGATCGCACACACGGCATATCTGTACGAGGGGCCTATGTACTGCCTGGAGCAACGCCGTGTTGATCTCTGTGTAACACCTAATCATCGGATGGTAACTTCGTATAAACGTCGCGACGGAAGCGAAAAGATGCGATTTGAAGAGGCAAAAGATATCCTGGGTAAGTATAATCGCTACCACCTGAAATCCGAAGGGGAAGGGGAGGAACGGGAAATTTTCATCTTACCAGGCTATTATTGGCTTGGAGAGAATGTACCTCCTATACCACCCATTGAGCTACCAATGGATGACTGGCTCAAATTCCTTGGATGGTACATTGCTGAGGGCAATGTAGACGGTAAGTGGCGTAAAAGAGCGCCAAATCGCATCATCATTCTTCAGAAAATAGGTTCCGGGTCTGAAGAGGTACATGCCGTTTTCGAGAACATGTCGAATGCTCTGGGATGCACACATAGTGTATACCTGATTAAAGGCCGAGACCATGAAGCACACTACCTGTTCTGCACACAACTGGCGGTTTACCTCGCTCAACTTGGCAAAAGTTTGGTAAAACGCATACCACGCGAGTTATTACACTTATCGAAACGGCAACTGTGGATTCTTTTCAATGCAATGATGTCAGGCGATGGTATGTGGTCGGACCGCGACAAGCAATATGGTCGTTATTACACATCCTCCAAACAGCTTGCTGATGATGTACAAGAGTTAGCCATCAAACTGGGGTTTTCTGCTAACATCAGTCATCAAGATCGAGTAGAGGGTGCAGGATGGACACGAGCAAGGGAGTACCGGGTAAATCTCACGAAAACAACGCTGTTTCAGGTCAACCAGCAACCAGATGATCCTAATGACTGGATAGAAGATTACGCTGGCATGGTGTATTGCTGTGAAGTTCCAGGGGATGGCATCATTCTTGTCAGGCGCAATGGCAAACCTATCTGGTGTGGGAACTCCAAAGTCCATGACAGTCACAACATTATGTTCTGTTGCAAAATCTGGGGGTTACGCGCCACCGACTTGAATCAGGGCGTCGTCTATGGCGTTGAGACCGATGAAACTCTACAGGACGTGCGTCTGGCAACCCGTTTTGACTACGATCAGATCTATGGCACTGCCCTCAACCGTTTTTGCGTCCAGGCTGCAGTGGAGAATCCCCTCACCGTTTACGGTAAAGGGCATCAAATTCGTGGTTATATCAACTTGAGAGATACCATCAGGTGCATCGAACTAGCCATTTCAACACCACCAGGAGAAGGTGAGTACCGGGTATTTAACCAGATCACCGAGCAATTTTCCCTTATTGAACTGGCAGAAGCGGTTGTCAGGGAGAGCAAGCATTTCGGCTTAGAGGCTCAGATCAAACATCTTCCAAACCCTCGCGTTGAAGCAGAGCAACACTACTACAATGCCACTCATATCAGGCTCATTGAGCTGGGACTTGAGCCGCATCTCTTGAACGGGTCCGTACTGGAATCGCTAATCGGGCTTGCCATCAAGCATCGCGAGCAGATTGACAGGAGCCTGATCATACCTACCGTCAACTGGCGCACCACGAAGAACGAGGTTTCTCAAACCGATTACTAGCAATTGCATATCTTCTCAAGAAAGTAGCTGACCAATGATCGGGCCAATATGCTGGTTTGCCTGCGTATTCCAGCTTTTGTAAGCTCGAATGCTGTCCTCCTTTGCTGTGATCATGCCCGGGTTGCTTGCTAACTTGATAAGCAGTTCATTCTGAGCGCCTGTTTCCAGGCAAACCCACCCCAGGTTGTGCTGCTCGATGAATTGAAGGTTGGGAGTTTCCTGGCCTGGAATAAAAGCCGTGATGAGAAACGGTTTCTCGAGCATGAAAGCTTCGGAAATAAAGCTCGCCCCTGCTTTACCGGCTATCACATCTGCAGCAGCCATATAGGGGGCGATGGTCTCAGTAAAAGGCAGGGCTCGTATTCGCTCAATGCCTGCATAACGGGTCGCCAGGCTCTTATTATTGCCGACCGCCAGGATAATTTGCACTGGCATACCCGTACTCAGCAGGCTCTCAATAGTCCAATCAACTCCGGCTGACCCTTTTGCACCTCCCTGAAGAAAGATTGTAAATATCGCAGGGTCAAAATCCAGGGCCGCGAGCGTTTCACTCTTCCTGCCTGGAGAGACTTCTAAAAACTGGCGTCGCACTGGCCTTCCAGTAAGGTGCAGGTGGTTTTTCTCGATACCCTGGTCCAGGGCCTGGGAAAAAATTTCGCGTGTCGGAGCAAGGTAGGCATCGGCCTGTTTCTCGGTAAACCATGTCATATGCAGCCGCCCCAGGTCGGTGAGCTGAAAGACGAGCGGGACACGTTCTCGTCGACGTTCATTGACACGGGCAGTTGCATAGGACAACAGCGCATGTGTCGTTATGATCAGCGCAGGCTGGACACGCTCTATCACGCAGTGTAATCGCCTGAAGCTCAACAATGTAAGTACACGGTGTAGCCCTGACGAGGCGGTTTCGTTGTTGGTGAAGGTAAATTGCCGCTCTAAAAATTTCAAAGAATGCCGGCTGACTGACGCGTACCAGCGATCGACAAGAACGGGCTGTGGATCCACAATTGCTACTTCGCAGGTTGTCCCAAGTATATCCTTCAGCGATTGCGCGAGGTTCAGGTGTCCACCGCCGGTGTGAGTGGTAAGTATCAAAATGGTAGGCTTCGATGCTTTCATTACAGCGCCCTAATCAGAAATGGGCAAAGGGCCGGTATCCTGCTTGACTATACTTTCTATCGGTGAGAGTATGTCTTTAGCCTCTGCTTCAGCCGTTCTAGTGCGTCTGCGCTGGCGTATCATGCGCACAAGCACGAAGGAGAGAATAACGGCCGTCAGGAAGGCGAGGAAAAAACCTGAGAAAGCCCCAAAAAGGCCTGCTGCTTCCTCCCAGCTTGCTGCAAAGATGTAACCCAGGCCGAGAGAAATGATCGCTCCAAGTATTTGACCACTCACATCCCAGAACAGAAAGTTAGGGTATGGATATTGTTCCAGCCCTGCAAGGAGGTTTATCGGGCCACCAAGCGCAACGATCAGAAAGCGGGTAAGAAAGATTGCTAATGATGTCCTACGCCTGAAGTAGATTCGCGCGCGCTCCAGAGCTTGCGGCGAGATCCAACGAAAACGCTTTTGTCGCTCAAACCACGCTAGTAGAGGTATCCCCACGCGACGGCCAATGAAATAGGTAAGATTGTCTCCCATCACGGCTGCACTCAGAGCAACCGGAAACAGGATGATGATGTTGAGGTCTCCGAAAGCAGCAAATGCTCCCGCGGCAAAAAGGAGGAGAGAGCCAGAGATGGGAGCGCCGGCGGCTGCGACGAAAACGATCAACCAGAGCGCCAGATACCCATATTGCTGCACCGCGCTGATAAAAAAAGCGTTCAACGTACTGTCCTTCCTGGTGAAAGAGGTTTTCTGGCGGACAGCTGCGTACGCGTTGAAATGCGACGATGCCCCTTACGGTAGGTCAAAATGGCACGTTGTACGGTATGTATTACCCGATCCACAGGTTGCCGCTTGTGACTGGCAATCTCATAGAGCGTCTCATGATGGTGCACAGGGGTGCTGGTAACATCTAGTGAGTTGTTCACGTAGTTTTCGGGAACGCGATAGATAAGAGAGATCGCATGAGTGGTCATCCAGGGGCGGACAGTACTCACGTCTCCTGACCTGGCATCACTATATTGCACCTGGAGATTTCGCATTGCTCCAAAGGTATCTACAACCTTTACTATTGTAAAACCCATTGCGAGTAGCAACAGAACGCATAAAATGCCGAGCTTCGCGCGTTCGTTCACTGTGTCTTATTCCTATTGGCGATTTCTTTTGCTACAGAAAAAGCTCTGAAAAAGGTTTCAAAAAGAGATAGATTGCATACTATTTTATGTAGCTTATCACATTAGCAAGCAGGGCGTATGAGAAATTTCTCATATTCTTAAAGAGGAGTGGTCGAGTCACACAAAAGATCGATGAATCGTAATAACTATGTCCATTCCCTACCTCTCTATGAGCAACGGATGACGTATCGCGGCAGATGGGAGTCGCAGTTTGACAGCTGATCATCTGGTTCCCGTGTCTTGAGTAACCCCTGGAACCGGTAGCTTTTACACGAAGAGGGAGTGGTTTGGGCCAGAGAGATGGATCGTTACTTGATTGCAGCAGCAACAAAGGGGTGTTGCACTGAGAATCTTTTAGCATTGATGAAGATACTGTTCGCAGAGGGACGGATCTTCGATCATACAGAGCTTGAAAGGAAGAAAATATGACCGAAAAAGACTTATTGATCTCCTGGCTGAACGATGCCCATGGGATGGAGAATGCGCTCATCCAGGTACTGGAGCACCAGGTCAAGGATGCGCAGGACTTTCCGCACGTGCAAGCAAAGCTTGAGCAGCACCTGGAGCAAACCCGACGGCATGCCGAGATGGTGAAGGGCTGCATCGAGACGCTTGGTGGCAAAACTTCCACGATCAAGACGAGCATGGCTACGCTCTTCGGCCAGATGCAGGCCATCTCAACGGGCCCAGCAAAGGACGAGATGGTGAAAAACGCGCTGGCCGATTACGCGGCCGAGAACTTCGAGATTGCCTCCTACACAGCGCTCATTCGCGCTGCTGAGGATCTCAACGACCAGCAAACGGCCGCGGTATGCCAGCAAATTCGGCAGGAGGAAGAGGAGATGGCCCGCTGGCTGCAGCAGAATCTCCCCACGCTGGTGCAGCAGACATTGAAAGCAGTAACCACCAGATAGCCTACAGCCTGGATGGATCTTAAATAGTCGAAAGTGTACATTGTTTCTATAGCACAAGAAAACAGAACGAGGGTCAACTCGCATCCGACCCTCGTTCTGTTATAACTCTTTATCCGATGCTCATGATATGCTATATATTAAAGGCGAGAAACGTTCGAACGGTCGAAGAGGCGGAAGGGAATGTAGACCTGAGGAAGAAATGAAACCATCACCATTGAAATTGCTATTTGTAGGCGACGTCATGCTTGGGCGACTGGTGAATGAAGTGCTCAAGGGAAAGCCGCCTGCGTATCCGTGGGGAGATACGTTGTCGCTGTTGCGCGATACGGATGTGCGTATCTGTAATCTGGAGTGCGTGCTTTCCGATTGGGGAACACCCTGGTCAGCAACGCCCAAAGTGTTTCATTTTCGCTCGGATGCAAAAAACGTGCAAACCCTTACAACTGCGCACATAGACGCCGTTTCGTTGGCGAATAACCATGTGCTTGATTTTGAATATGAGGGGTTGTTTCACATGATGAACACCCTGCAAGAGGCGGGAATTCACTACGCCGGTGCGGGTGCCACGCTCCGGGAGGCATCGGCACCCGCCATATGGAGCGTGAACGGAAAAACGATCGGGCTGCTGGCCTTTACCGATAATGAGCCCGCATGGTCAGCCACAGACGAACAACCGGGCGTCTGGTATGTTCCCATTGAGTTGCATGAGAAGCGCGCCGAACAGCTGTTTGAGGTGGTGAGGAGGACAAAAGAGGACGTAGATATTCTGGTGGTATCCGCTCATTGGGGACCAAATTGGGGGTACGATCCTCCAGCAGAACATCTTCCTTTTGCGCGTGCGCTGATCGATGCAGGCGCTGATGCGATCTTTGGGCATTCTGGTCATGTCATTCGAGGCATCGAGATCTACAAGGACAAACCTATTCTGTATTGTGCTGGCGACTTTATCGACGATTATGCGGTCGATGAAATCGAGCGGAACGACCGCAGCTGCGTGTTTGTGGTTGAAACCGATGGCGCTGCCATATCCCGTCTATTCCTCTATCCCACCGTCATTCAACAGTTCCAGGCCAGACGTGCGGAAAGCAACGAGAGGAGAGCCATTGTTACGACGATGCAGAAGCTGTGTACAGCGCTGCACACCGCGACAACGTGGAATGAGCAGGAAGGTCATCTTGCGATTGTGACAAGTGCATGACAGAACCCGCTCTTGCACCACCTTTGAGGTAAGTTCTTTAGCAGCTACAAACACCCTTCTCGCATGAATACGATGAAGCAGTGATGTAATAGTAGCAGGGAAGTACAGTCTCAATCTCTACACAAGAGATACAACAAGCAAGTGTCGGATACATTTTTACATCTAAAAGTACTAATCTATTCCTTTTGTTGAGATAGTGAGGTATACTCCTCGTATTGTCTCAGACTCTCAACACACCTTTCATCAACCCCTGCCCAAAGGACCTGTTCTGTGGAAGACGTGGGGCCAGGCGTGGATCAGCGCCTGACAAGGTGAGAAGGCAAGCTACCACTTAGAAGGTATTACCAAGCTATCGTTTCGTTGGAGGACGAGTATATGAAGCTGGAGTTTCTATTGCGCCCATCTCATAGAAAACCGGGATATTTCTCGTATGTGGTCGAAATACTCCTGCTTTTTGCCATCTACTTCAGCACAGCCAAACTCGGCCTTTCCTTCGATGCAGTCAGTAGATTTGCAACTCTTGTTTGGTTTCCCTCAGGGATCGCAGTTGCAACACTGCTTCTTTTTGGATATCGTCTTTGGCCAGCAATTCTCCTGGGAGCGTTTCTGGTCAACCTGGTCAATGGTGCTCCGCTCTTTGTGGCAGTGGGCATAGGCATAGGAAATACCCTTGAAGCCCTTGTAGGGACCTATCTGCTCAAGCGCCATGGGTTTAGCAATGCTCTTGACCACCTCAGGGACGTTCTTGTACTGGTTCTTCTTGCCATGCCCCTCAGTGCTCTCATCAGTGCAACTCTTGGCGTGTCCAGTCTTTTGCTGGGGAGGGTCATTGCGTTTTCAACGTATTTTCCTACATGGAGAGCGTGGTGGATAGGTGATATGATTAGTATCCTCATCGTCACTCCGTTGCTCCTCACATGGAGCAAATGGCCTCATGCTAAAGTTTCAGGAAAACGCCTGGTTGAAATTGGAATACTCACGGTGTTCGTCCTTGCAGTTGGCCTGATTGTCTTTCTCGGACTTCTTCATACGGATCAGAGAAATTACCCACTGACGTATTTAGTGTTCCCTCCCCTCATTTGGGCTGCACTGCGATTTGGCCCGCGCGGAGCACTCTCTGCCATCTTTGCATTATCCATTCTCGCAGTTATTGGGACAATGCAAGGCGTCGTCTCTTACTCAACTGACATCAGTGAGAGTCTTATATTATTACAGAGTTTTATGGGCATCATTGCGGTCACATCGATGATTTTGGCAGCTGTGATGGCTGAACGGAGAGAACTTGAGCAACGCAAACAGGAGCGCATGTTGGCCCTGGCGACGACCGATCCGGTCACCGAGTTGCCCAATCACCGGGCTCTGCTTGCTCGGCTCGATCAGGAACTTGAACGTTCTCGACAGTACGACCGTGATTGCTCCCTGCTGTTCCTCGATCTGGATCATTTCAAAGCGCTCAATGATGGCTACGGGCATACGGCTGGCGATGCCGTGCTATATGAGTTTGCCATCCTGATCCGGGCACAACTGCGGCGTATAGATACGGTGGGACGCTGGGGCGGCGAGGAATTCGTGGCGATCCTGCCGGAGCTGCAGGCAGACGAAGCCCTGGCATTGGCGGAGGAAGTGCGGGCTACGGTGGCTGCCCATACCTTCAGTGTCGGCGGCGGCATCCATCTGATGTGTTCCGTAGGCATGGCGAGCTGTCCCACCCATGCCCAGGAGCGCGAAGGCCTCCTCAGCGCCGCCGATCAGGCCATGTATGCGGCCAAACGCTTTGGCCGCAATCAGGTGCGTGCGGCCAGCGATCCCGCGGTGCTCGCACTTTTCTCAGAGAGCCATCCAGAGGAAGGGCGGGAAGAAGCTGCGCTGGTGGGCATGGCAGAAGCCCTGGTGACCCTGGTGGAGGCACGTGATGACTTGACTGGGCGCCATTCCCAGCAGGTGGCCGACCTCGTGTTCCAGTTGGCCCGCGCCCTGGGCTTACCCACTACAGAAGCGCAGATGATCGCGCTGGCAGGACGCCTGCATGATGTCGGCAAGGTGGCCATACCCGATGGAGTGCTGCGGAAACCTGGTCGTCTGACGGAGGAGGAGTTGGAACTGATGCGGACACATCCGCTGGTTGGAGCAGAGGTCGTCAGCCATATCCCGGCGTTGCGGCCCCTGGCTCCCGTGATTCGCGCGCACCATGAACGCTGGGATGGTCAGGGCTATCCCGACCACCTCAAGGGAGAGGCGATTCCCCTTGGAGCACGCATCCTGACGGTCGTGGATGCCTATCTGGCCATGACCGTGGATCGACCCTATCAACAAGCGTGTGCGCCAACGGTTGCCCTGGCGGAACTGCGTCGCTGCGCGGGATCGCAGTTTGATCCCCACGTGGTTGAGGCCGTGACGTTTCTCCTGCGACAGCCTGATCAGAGGTGCGAGCTCCCGTTGAGGACGTGAGAGAATACTTCATGGAG
>WNGQ01000114.1_pt1 | contig 72738 bp, 76 predicted proteins | sample 5407661 | NCBI WGS metagenome assembly WNGQ01 (sample SAMN13153382, study PRJNA577476) | soil metagenome | isolation source: 60 cm soil or saprolite under Garry oak tree replicate 2 | place: USA:California | collected 2016-06-15
TCCTCGGCCACAGCGCGCCTCAGGACTTCGCCGACTTCCTGCGGCAGCGGGTGGAGGCCAACTACTTCGCGGCCGCCGTGCTGGTGCCCGAGCATGCGGCGGTCACGTTCCTGCGGCACGCCAAGGAGAACAGGAACCTGTCGGTCGAGGACATGCGGGACGTGTTCTCGGTCTCCTACGAGATGGCGGCGCACCGGTTCACCAACCTGGCCACCCATCACCTCGACCTGACCTGCCACTTCGTGAAGAACGACGCGGGCGGCATCATCTACAAGGCCTACGAGAACGACGGGGTCGTCTTCCCGGCGGACGCCGCAGGGGCGATCGAGGGCCAGCGGATGTGCCGGTTCTGGTCGGGCAGGCAGGTATTCACCGCGGCTGACCGGTTCAGCCCGCACTACCAGTACTCGGACACGCCTTCCGGCACGTACTGGTGCGTGGCCTCGGTCGATCCGGGCAGCGAGCGCGGGTACGCGATCACCATGGGCGTGCCGTTCGACGACGCGCGGTGGTTCCGCGGCCGGGACACGACCAAGCGCACCAGGTCCGCGTGTCCCGACCCGGCCTGCTGCCAGCGGCCGCCGGCGAGGCTGGCCGCGCGCTGGGACGGGATGGCCTGGCCGTCGGCGCGGGCGCACTCCCACATCCTGTCGGCGCTGCCGTCAGGCAGCTTCCCCGGCGTGGACGAGGCCGACGTCTACGCCTTCCTCGACCGGCACGAACAGGACTAACGGGACTAACAGGGCTAAACGGAGTCCCGGCGAACTCAAGGCGAAGACTTTGCGCCAGATACAGCCGCAGTCTTTACGTCCAACCTCAAACTCTTCGTGTTAGTCCGGCGCACAGGGGGACGATGACGCCTCGCGAGCAGGCTTCTGGCGAGCACGTCATCATCTTGGCCTGCCGCGGGGCTGGAACGGTTACGCGAAATTGGGCGGGCGCTTCTCGCGGAGCGCCGCCGCGCCCTCGAGCAGGTCGGGACCCATGAACGTGAGCATCTCGTAGGCGGCCGACTGGTCGAAGATCGGGCCGGCGCTGCGCAGCCAGCTGTTCAGCGCGCGCTTGGTCAGCCTGATCGCCAGCTGCGAGCCGGTCGCCAGGGTGTCGGCGACCCGCAGCGCCTCGTCGAGGACCTCCGCGCGCGGCAGCACCTTGCTGACCAGGCCGATCCGCTCGGCCTCGATGCCATCGAGCATCTCGCCCGTCAGCAGGTGATAGCGCGCCTTGGCCATCCCGCACAGCAGCGGCCAGATGATCGCCGCGTGGTCGCCGGCCGCCGCGCCGAGCTTCACGTGGCCGTCGCCGAGGCGGGCGTCCGCGGCGCAGATGCTGATGTCGGCGAGCAGCGCGATCACCAGGCCGGCGCCGACGGCGACCCCGTTGATCGCCGAGACGATCGGCTTGTCGCAGTTGACCATGTTGTAGACGAGGTCGCTCATCTCGCCCAGCATGTGCGAGGTTCGGCCGTAGTCGCCGGCCATCCGCTGCACCATCGCGAGGTCGCCCCCGGCGGAGAACGCCCTGCCGGCCCCCGTGATCACCGCCACCCTGGTCGCCTCGTCGCGGGCGATGTCGGCCCAGATCCGGGCGAGCTGGCCGTGCATCTCCTCGTCTGCCGCGTTGTAGACTTCCGGCCGGTTCATGGTGATCAGGAGCACGCCGTGCTCGCGCCGTTCAACGTGCAGGTGATGGTAGCTGCCGTAGTCCATGCCGTGTCCGGCTCCTCGCTGTGTGGGCTGGGCTCGTTCGATGTTGGAATGATGACATGACCCCCAGCGCGCCGCCCGGGCGGCTGATCGGCGCGGGCCGCGCCGCCGACGTCTACGAACTCGGCCAAGGCCGCGTCCTGCGCAGATACCGCGTCCCGTTCGACGTCGCCCCCGAGGCCCGGCTGATGACCTACCTGCGCGAGGCGGGATTCCCGGTACCGGAGGTGTTCGACGCCGACGGCACCGATCTGGTCATGGCCAGGCTGAACGGCGCCGACATGCTGGCCGACCTGGCGGGGAGGCCATGGCGAGCGGCAAGGCACGCGACCGCGCTCGCCGCGCTGCACGACAGGCTGCACGAGATACCGGCGCCGCCGGACCTGCCCGGCCGGTTCGGTGACGGCGGCCGCGTCCTGCACATGGACCTGCATCCGGGCAACGTGATGCTGACCGGGGGCGGCCCGGTCGTCATCGACTGGTCCAACGCAGTGGCAGGCCCGCCAGGCGCCGACGTGGCGATGGCCGCGCTGATCATGCGGACGTCGGAGGTCGACGACCTGCGCGCTCCGGCCCGCCTGGCGGTCGGCCTGGTGCGGAGCCTCGTGGTCCGCAGGTTCGAGTCAGCGGTCGGCGCGGACCCCGGTCCCTACCTGGCCCAGGTGGCGGAGTTCCGGCTGCACGATCCCAATGTCCGCGCGGCGGAGGCGGACCGCCTGCGCGAGATCATCAGGACCGCGCCCGGCCCGGGCCGGTAGCCGCAAAACCTCGTCCGGGCCCGATGCGCATCCGCCCGCCGCATACTACTCTGGAGTAACTTAGGCCGGCCGCGGACGGACCGCGGACGGACCGCGGACGGCCGCGGCGGACTCGGCGCGCTGCCGCGCGGCCCGCCGCGCCGAGGCGGCGAGGAGTTCCTCAGATGAGCGATGGCGAGCAGGCAGCCGACGCGTTCACACTCGACTTGTCCGACGATGTCCGCGAGATGCGCGACTGGGTGCACGAGTTCGCTCGCAACGTCATGCGCCCCGCAGCCGCGGAGTGGGACGAGCGCGAGGAGACGCCCTGGCCGATCCTCGAGGAGGCGGCCAAGATCGGGCTCTACTCGCTCGACTTCTTCGGCGGACAGTGGTTCGAGCCGACCGGGCTCGGCACGCCGGTCGCCTTCGAGGAGATCTTCTGGGGAGACGCGGGCACCGGCCTGGCGCTGACCGGAAGCTGCCTGGCGGCCGTGGCGGTGAGCGGGCACGGCACCCCGGAGCAGATCGGGGAGTGGTTGCCGCAGATGTTCGGCGGCCCTGGCGACGTGAAGCTTGGCGCGTTCTGCTCCTCGGAGCCCGACGCGGGCAGTGACGTCGGCGCCATCCGGACCAGGGCCGTCTACTCCGAGGCGACCGACGAGTGGGTGCTGAACGGCACGAAGGCGTGGGCCACCAACGGCGGCATCGCCGACGTGCACGTGGTCGTGGCCTCGGCCGACCCTGAAATGGGCAGCCGCGGCCAGGCCAGCTTCATCGTCCCGCCCGGCACCAGAGGGCTGTCGCAGGGGCAGAAGTTCCGCAAGCACGGAGTCAGGGCCTCGCACACCGCCGAGGTGGTGCTCGACGACGTCCGGGTGCCCGGCCGGTGCCTGGTCGGCGGCAAGGACAAGCTCGACGCCAGGCTGGCCCGGCTGGCGGGCGGCCAGCCGGGCGGCGAGCAGGCGGCGATGAAGACCTTCGAGGCCTCGCGCCCGTCGGTCGCCGCGATGGCGGTCGGGGTCGCCAGGGCGGCCTTCGAGTACGCCAGGGACTACGCGGTCGAGCGGGTGCAGTTCGGCCGGCCTATCGGCCAGAACCAGGCGGTCGCGTTCATGCTGGCCGACATGCAGGCCTCGGTCGACGCGGCCCGGCTGCTGACCTGGCGGGCGGCATGGATGGCCAGGAAGGGCCGCAAGTTCACCAGGGCCGAGGGCTCGATGTCGAAGCTGGTCGCGGCGGAGACCGCGGTGCGGGTCACCGAGCAGGCGATCCAGATTCTCGGCGGCAACGGCTACACCAGGGACTACCCGGTCGAGCGCATGCACAGGGACGCGAAGATCTTCACCATCTTCGAGGGAACCTCGGAGATCCAGCGCATGATCATCGGAAGGGCGGTCACCGGGCTGCCGGTCAGGTAGCCGCCGTGCGGCGGGCCTTATCACGCCAGCCGCTGCGGTCCCTGGTCAGTGCGATGACCGCCTCGCCGACTGTTGTGCTCACGCCGGTTTGCCGCCTTTACTGAGGGGAGATGGCCGGTGCTGACCGCAGACTAACCGGCCCTGCGAAGGAGCGCCGGAGATGAAGACCCCGATCTGCGACATGCTGGGCATTGACCTGCCGCTGGTGGCGTTCAGCCACTGCCGCGACGTGGTCGCCGCCGTGACCAACGCGGGCGGCTTCGGCGTCCTCGGCGCGTCGATGCACTCGCCCGAGCAGCTCTCCCGCGAGCTCGCGTGGATCGACGACCGTGTAGGCGGCAGGCCCTACGGCGCCGACATCCTGGTGCCGGAGAAGTTCGAGGGCAAGGGACAGGGGCTGGACGCCGCGGCGATCCACGCCATGATCGGCCAGCCACAGCGCGACTTCGTCGCCGCGCTCCTGGCAGAACACGGGATCCCGGCCGACGGGCCTGACGGTCAGTCGCGGCTGCCGACCTCCGTCGGGATCAGCGACGAGGCGGGCGAACAGCTGCTCGACGTCGCGTTCCGGCACCCGATCAAGCTCATCGCCAGCGCCCTCGGCACGCCGCCGGCCTTCATGATCGAGCGGGCCAGGCGGGCCGGGGTCCCGATCGCGGCGCTGGTCGGCGCGAGGGAGCACGCGATCAGGCAGGTCAACGCCGGGGTCGACATCCTGGTCGCGGCAGGGACCGAGGCGGGCGGGCACTGCGGCGAGGTCACCACGATGGTGCTGGTGCCCGAGGTGATCGAGGCGATCAAGCCGATCCGCAACGTGCCCGTGCTCGCCGCCGGCGGGATCGTGACCGGCAGGCAGATCGCCGCCGCGATCGCGCTCGGCGCCGCAGGTGCGTGGACCGGCTCGGTCTGGCTGACCACCGAGGAAGCCGAGACCGCCCCCTACACCAAACGGAAGATGATCGCCGCGACCGCCAGGGACACGGTCAGGTCGCGCAGCCGGACCGGCAAGCCGTCCAGGCAGCTCAAGTCCGACTGGACGGCGGCGTGGGAGGGTGACAAGTCCCCGGGCTCGCTGCCGATGCCGCTCCAGTCGCTGCTGAGCGAGCCGGTCATGCGCCGCATCGATGTCCTAGCCGAGCAGGGCAACAGGGGCGCCCAGGAACTCGCCACCTACTGGGTCGGTCAGGGCGTCGGGCTGATGAACAAGGCCACGACGGTGCGGGAGGTCATCTACGAGATGGCGCAGGACTTCGCCGAAGCCGCGGAGCGGCTAAACCAGGCCATGTCCGACTGACTAAACTCGCTGCATGCCAATCACAGGTGAGTACGAGCCGAGCCCGCGTCGCTGGGTCCGCGACCAGGTCGAGCTGTTCGAAGGGTCAGGCGGCACCCAGGGCACCACGCTGCTCGACACGGCCATGCCGGTCGTCATCGTCACGAACATCGGCGCCAAGACCGGCAAGGTGCGCAAGACCCCGCTGATGCGCGTCGAGCACGACGGCCGGTACGCCGCGGTCGCGTCCTTGGGCGGCGCGCCGAAAAACCCGGTCTGGTACTACAACCTGCGCGCGAACCCCCGGGTGGAGCTGCAGGACGGGCAGAAGCGAACGGAGATGATCGCGCGCGAGGTCAGCGGCACCGAACGCGCGGAGTGGTGGGAACGGGCGGTCGCCGCCTACCCGCCCTACGCCGAGTACCAGACCAGGACCAGCCGCCAGATCCCGGTCTTCGTACTCGAACCCGCCGAAGGCTGACCGCCGTGCTGACCATCTGTCCCGCCTCGTCACGGCGGCGGGCACGCGCCGTCTTGTTCCTCGCCTGCTCGGCGTGGATCGTTACCGGCTGCTCATCGGGAACGCCCGCGCCGGCCACCTCCGCAACGCCGGCCAGCCACTCGCCGACCCCGGGCAGTTCGTCCGCGTCCGGCTCGCCAACCTCGCCGCCTCCCGGGGCGGGCGTCGCGGAGTGCCCGACATCCGCGCTGCGCGTGAGCGCCGGGACGCAGCAAGGCGCGGCCGGCACGATGTTCTACAACGTCGACTTCGCCAACGCGTCGGGGTCAACCTGCTTCCTGCGCGGCTACCCGGGGGTCTCCCTGGTCAGCACGGGCAGCGACGCAGGCAGCCAGATCGGCGCCGACGCCAAGCGGGACGCCGTACAGCCGGCCGGCACGATCATGGTGGCCGCCGGGCAGACCGCGCACGCCGTGCTCGCGATCGTCGACGCGGGCAACTTCCCGGCCTCCCGCTGCGACCCGGTCACCGCGCACTGGCTCAAGGTGTTCCCGCCCGACCAGACCGCGGCCGCGTTCGTGCGGTTCACCACGCAGACGTGCGCCTCGAGCTCGGTACCGACCATGCGCATCACCCCCATCAGCGCCGGCTCCTGAGCGCGCCGGCCGATCAGGTCGGCTGGGTCCGCACTTGCCCGGAACTAGTTCACCGCAGACCGGGTAATTCGGGCGCCAAAGTGGCTCCAATCAGGGCGAAGTCCGCGGCCAAGCGAGGCCTCATCCGCTCTTGCGTTGCGAGGTAATGTTGTAATCAAAAACGGAGATGGTCACATGGCATCCGACGCGCCGCTCGACGCGTACTCGACAGTCGTCGCGGGCGTGGCCGCCGAGCTGACACCGAAGGTCGCCAGCCTGCGGGTCACGTACGCATCGCGGCGGCCGGGCGAGAGCCTCGGCTCTGCCGTCGTCTACACCGGCGACGGGTTCCTGCTCACCAACGCCCACGTCGTCGGCCGGGCGGCAGGAGGGACGGCGATGTTCTCCGACGGGACCAGCTCGCCGTTCACGGTGGTCGGCGCCGACGCGCTCTCCGACCTCGCCGTGGTGCGGGCCGGCGCGGCCACGCCGCCTCCGGCCGAGCTCGGTGAGGCGGAGGACCTCGTCGTCGGGCAGCTCGTGGTCGCGGTCGGAAGCCCGCTCGGCCTGGCCGGATCGGTGACCGCGGGCGTGGTCAGCGCCCTTGGCCGGTCGCTGCCGACCCGCAGCGGATCGGCCGTGCGGCTGATCGAGGACGTCATCCAGACCGACGCCTCGCTGAACCCCGGCAACTCGGGCGGCGCGCTGGCCGATTCCCGCGCCCGCGTGGTCGGGATCAACACCGCGGTCGCCGGGATCGGCCTCGGCCTGGCGGTGCCGATCAACTCGACCACCAGGAAGATCATCGCCGCGCTGATGCGAGACGGCCGGGTGCGCCGGGCCTACCTCGGCATCGTCAGCGCGCCGACGCCGCTGCCCGCCTGGCTGCACGAGCGCGTCGGCCGGAAGGACGGGCTCAGGGTGGCCGAGCTCGTCGCGGACGGGCCGGCCGCGCGGGCCGGGCTCCGGCCAGGCGACATCTTGGTGAGCGCGGCCGGCAGGCCGGTGACCTCGGCCCAGGACCTGCAGCGGCTGATGTTCGGCGAGGCGATCGGCAAGCCGCTGGAGATCACCGTGCTGCGCAACGGCGCCCTCGTGGACGTGATCGCCGAGCCAGCCGAACTGGCCGCCGCGTGACCGGCTGGACGCGCCGCGCCCGCGACAACAGGTACACCACGGCCGAGATGCTCTCGGCCGTGCGTAAGAATGACTTATGAGCAAGCAGCCGAGTTCGCCGCCGCCGGGTGACAAGCCAGTCCCGACGGCACCGCCGCCACCGCCAGCCTGGCGGCACTGGCTCTGGCCGGTCGCGCTGGTCGCGATGCTGGCGCTGTACTTCTTCCTGCCGATCAACTCGATGAGCACGGTCTCCCTCACGTACTCGCAGTTCCTCACCGACGTGCGCGCTAACAAGGTCAAGACGGTCGACTTCGGCAGCGGCTCGAACGGCTCGAACACGACGGTGACGGGCACGCTGAGCAGCGGCAAGAACTTCACCACCGTTGGGCCGCCCGACACCGCTGCCGTGCGGGCACTGCTCAAGAAGGAGGGCGTCGGCTACTCTTACGCGCCGGCGGGCACCGGGTTCGGAACTCAGCTTCTGTACTGGCTGATCCTGCTCGCGCCGCTGATCTTCGTCATCTGGCTGCTCCGCCGGATGTCGCGGGGCGCTGGCGGGGCGTTTCAGGGCGTCATGGGCGTCGGCCGGTCCAGAGCGAAGGTGTTCGACGCCGAGCGGCCGAGTACCAAGTTCGCCGACGTGGCCGGCTATGCCGGGGCGAAGGAGGAGATCAGCGAGATCATCGACTTCCTGCGCAACCCGGGTCGCTATCAGCGGGCGGGCGCGATGGCACCACGCGGCGTGCTGATGATCGGCCCGCCAGGCACCGGCAAGACCCTGCTGGCCAGGGCGGTCGCGGGAGAGGCCTCGGTTCCGTTCTTCTCGGTGACCGGATCGAGCTTCGTCGAGATGTTCGTCGGCGTCGGCGCGGCGCGGGTGCGCGACCTGTTCAGCGAGGCCCGCAAGCGGGCGCCGGCCATCATCTTCGTGGACGAGGTCGACGCGATCGGCCAGCGCCGCGCGGGCTCGGGGGCGGTCGTCGCCAACGACGAGCGCGAGCAGACCCTGAACCAGCTGCTATCCGAGATGGACGGCTTCGACATGACCCAGGGGATCGTGGTCCTTGCCGCCACCAACCGTCCCGAGGTGCTCGATCCGGCTCTGCTGCGGCCTGGCAGGTTCGACCGGCAGATCACGATCCCGCTGCCGACGCTCGATGAGCGGGCCGCGATCCTGGCCGTGCACTGCCGGGGCAAGCGGCTGGCACCCGACGTCGACCTGAAGGTGGTAGCCAGGGGCACTCCCGGCTTCTCCGGCGCCGACCTGGCCAACCTGGCCAACGAGGCGGCGATCTTCGCGGTCCGCGGCAACCGGGAGGTGCTGAGCGCGACCGACTTCGACGACGCCAGGGACCGGATCCTGCTTGGCCGGCGGGAGGGCTCCAACGTCCTGCTGCCCGAGGAGAAGCACGCGGTCGCGGTGCACGAGGCCGGGCACGCGATCGTGGCCGCCCTTTCCGAGCACGCCGACCCCGTCGCCAAGGTCACGATCCTGCCGGCCGGCCAGGCGCTCGGCGCGACCCAGCAGTTGCCGCTGATTGAGCGGCACCTGTATGGCGAGGACTACCTGCGCGACTCGCTCGCCGTCCGGCTCGGCGGGCGCGCCGCCGAGCTAGTCGAACTCGGCCAGGGCTCGACCGGCGCGGCGAACGACCTGTCCACCGCCACCGACATCGCGACCAGGATGGTCCGCGAGTTCGGCCTGTCGGCCAAGCTCGGCCCGGTCGGCTATCCGCAGGGCGGCTCCGTATTCCTCGGCGGCGGCGGCAACGGCTTCTCCAGCCGGCCGTTCGCGGAGTCGACCCAGGCCTCCATCGACGCCGAGGTCGCGCGGTTGCTCAGGGAGGCCGAGCAAACCTCGGTCGAGCTGATCCGCTCGAATAAGGACATGCTGGACGAGCTCGTTGAGCTGCTGCTCGAGCGTGAGACCGTCGACGGCGCCGATGTCTACCGGATCGCTCACCGGCCGGTGCCCGAGCACCGGCCGGAAGAAGTGGCCATCGCACCGCGCGCCAAGACGCTCAGCCTCGGGACCGCGACCGCTCACGCGGACCGCCCCAAGCACGCAGGCGCAGAGAGCGGGAACACCGAGTTCACCGCAGACCCCGAGTAGAGGCGCCAGTCATGCAACTGCTCGTCCTGTCCGCTGGGGCCGTCCGCGCCGTGCTGGGCTACGCGCGCTGCGCCGATGCGATGCGCGCGGCGCTTGCCGCGCGGGCTCGCGGCGAGGTGTTCCAGCCGCTGCGGTCGGTGCTGAAACCGGACGGCGCCGCCGGGTTCATGGCGCTGATGCCGTCCTACCAGGCCGGTCCCGCGGCGGGTTACGGGCTGAAGGCAATCTGCGTCACGCCGGGCAACCCCGCCGTCGGCCTCGACAGCCATCAGGGCATCGTCCTGTTGTCGAGCCCGCAGACCGGGCAGCCGCTCGCCCTGCTAAACGCCTCGGCGGTGACCGAGATCAGGACCGCGGCCGTCTCCGCGGTCGCGACGTCGCTGCTGGCCAGGCAGGACGCGGACGTTCTCGCGATCGTCGGCACCGGTGTCCAGGCCAGGGCCCACCTGATGGCGATCAGCGCGACCAGGCCGCTCACCGAGGTCCGGATCGCAGGCACCTCGCCGGCGAAGGCGGCCAAGTTCGCGGCCGACGTCGCTCCCGCGGCCCTGGCCGAGGTCGGCGCGCCCGCCGTTCGCTTCATCCCGTGCGACGCCGCACGCGATGCCGTTGCCGGAGCCGGCATAGTCGTGACCGCGACAAGCTCGGCCGTCCCGGTGCTTCGCAGCGAGTGGCTGGCTCCCGGCGCCCACATCAACGCCGTCGGCGCCTGCCTGCCGCACGCCAGGGAACTCGATACCGCGACGGTCGCGGGCTCGGCCCTGTTCGCCGACAGCACGGAGTCGGTTCTCGCCGAGTCCGGCGACTACCTGCTCGCGGCCGCCGACGGAGCGGTCGGCCCCGGCCACATCCGCGCGGAGATCGGCGACCTGCTGGCAGGCCTGACACCGGGTGAGGCCCGCCGCGACGCCGAGGAAATCACGATCTTCGAGTCACTCGGTTTGGCGATCGAGGATCTTGCCGCCGCGGTCGTCGCCTACCAGGCGGCCCGCGACACCGGGGCCGGCAGCTGGGTGGATTTCGACTAGAGATTTGGGCGGCTGCGGATTGCCGCATTGACCGCCGAGCTGACTTAGCGGCATTCTTTACGCCATGACCAGGAACGCCGCGTTCTACGTCGCCATCTTTGCTGCTACCGCGCTCTTCATCGGCTATCACTATGCGCACTACAAGGGCAACGCGGCCGAGCTGGCAACACGGCGCAGGCAAATCCCCGGGCTCAGGGACGGGCGCGACCGCCATTTCGGGACCGTCGCGCTGCTCTCCGTCCTGACCGCGGCCGTCATTTACGTGATCGCCAGGCACCGGTAGCCAGCGCCTGACCGGGCGAGATGAGGCCCGCCGTGATCGCGGGAACCACGGAAGTCCTTGCCGCGTCCAAAACGCAGCAGACGGCCAGAATAGGAGTCCCGCGATGAGTATCGGCAAAGTATCTGTTTTCCGCGGGATGGCGGCCGGCGTCGTTGCCGCCGGGCTGCTCATCGGCGCATTCGCGCTCGGGTCCGCGCGATCAGGCCCCGCGCGCGCGGGCAGCACGGGGACGAGCACCGGCGGCATCGTCCTCGCCGCCTCGTCGGCCGGCGGGAAGATCACCGTGACCGGGACGGGAACCGTCACGGGAACGCCCAACCAGCTGGTGCTGTCGATGGGCGTGCAGACCAGCGCGTCGTCCGTGTCGACCGCGCTCAGGCAGGCCAACGAGGCCGCCAGCCGGGTCATCGGCGCGCTGCGGTCCGCCGGGGTGCGCAAGGCCGACATCCAGACCTCCGGCCTGTCGATCCAGCCGGACTTCAGCCCGCAGCCGGTCGGCTACGGAGTCAGCGAGCAGCTCACGGCCACGCTGCACGACCTCGCCAGGGCGGGCAGCCAGATTCAGGCGGCCGTCGCGGCCGGCGGCAACGCCACGACCGTGAACGGCGTCTCGATGAACCTGACCGACACCGGCCGTCTGCTCGCCCGGGCCCGCGCCGCGGCCGTACGCGACGCCCAGTCCAAGGCCGGCCAGTTCGCCCGCGCGCTCGGCAGCTCGCTCGGCGCCGTGCTCAGCGTCTCCGACCAGAGCTCGGCGACCCCCTACCCTGAGCCCCTCGGCGCGACGAGCTTCAAGTCGGCCGGCTCGGTGCCGGTCTCACCCGGCAGGCAGCAGGTGAGCGTGCAGATCACGGTGGTCTACGCGATCGGCTGATACGCTTCGGCCATGACGCACCCGACCCAGGCTGCCCAGTGGTGGCGCCGCCGCTAGGCGGGCCTGGAACGCGCGCTTGCGCAGATCGAAGAAGGCGACCGCCCGGTACAGGCGGTCGCCTTTCGCGCGTCGGCCTCGATCCGGGCCAGTCACAGGCAGCACTGAGACAGGCAGGACAGACCATGCTGGATCTGAGCGTCGACTACAGCGCGGACTTCGGCACGCCGCCGCCGCGCGGGCAGTCGCAGTACCTCACCGCCGGCGGCATCGGCGTCACCAGGACCGTCACGCCCTTCGAGCCCGGCCTGCTCGCCGAGGTGACCAGGCAGGCCGACCGGCGGCGGGGCGGCACGTTCAGCTCGGGGATGGAGTACCCGGGGCGGTACAGCCGCTGGCACACGGGTTACGTGGATCCGTGTCTGGAGCTCGCGGCGACCGGCCGGGAGGTCACGGCGACGGCGCTGAACGACCGCGGCGCGGTGATCCTGCCCGCGATCACGGCCGCGCTCCGCCGGGCTGGCGAGGCGCGCGCCGGCGCCGGTGCGGTATCCACCGAGCCCGACCGCAGCGTCACCGTGCTGATTCCCGAGCCAGCGGGAGTCGTGCCAGAGGAGGAGCGCAGCCGCCGCCCGACCGTGTTCAGCGCGGTCAGGCAGGTCATCGCGCTGTTCGCAGGACCCGACGAGCACCTCGGACTGTTCGGCGCGTTCGGCTACGATCTGGCGTTCCAGTTCGAGCCGATCAGGCTGCGTCCCGGCCGCGACGAGACCGGCCACAGCCCGGCGGCCGGCCGGCAGCGTGATCTCGTCCTGCACCTGCCCGACGATCTGTACGTGATCGACCGCAAGCGCGAGACCGCGTTGCGGTACAGCTACGAGTTCGCGTTCGGCGGCCGGTCCACCGCGGGCCTGGACCGCGGGACCGCCTCGGCGGCGCCGGCCGGCGTTACCGGGACGGGCTCGGGCGCTTGCGTTGACCATGATGATCTCCCGCCCGACCCCGAGCCTGGGGCCTACGCCCGGGTGGTCGAGCAGGCCAGGGAGCGGTTCGCGGCCGGCGACCTGTTCGAGGTCGTGCCGAGTCACGAGTTCTGGGCGCGGTGCGGATCGCCGGCCGCCTTCTACGAGCGACTGCGGCGGCGCAACCCGGCGCCGTACGAGTTCTTCCTGAACCTGGGGGAGGACGAATACCTGGTGGGCGCCTCGCCGGAGATGTACGTCAGGGTGACCGGGGACCGGGTGGAGACCTGCCCGATCGCCGGGACCGTGCCGCGCGGCGCGAACCCGCTCGCCGACGCGGAGAACATCCTGACGCTGCTCGCCTCCGCCAAGGAGGAGTCCGAGCTCACGATGTGCACCGACGTCGACCGCAACGACAAGTCCCGGATCTGCGTTCCCGGCAGCGTCCGGGTGATCGGGCGGCGCCAGATCGAGCTGTACAGCCGGGTGATCCACACCGTCGACCACGTCGAGGGCCGGCTGCGGCCCGGCTTCGACGCCCTCGACGCGTTCCTCAGCCACATGTGGGCCGTCACCGTCACCGGGGCGCCGAAGACCTGGGCCATGCAGTTTATCGAGAACCACGAGGCCAGCCGGCGCCGCTGGTACGGCGGGGCGGTCGGGGTGCTCGGCTTCGACGGCTCGATGAACACCGGGCTGACGCTCCGCACCGCCCACATCCGCGGCGGCCTGGCGTCGGTGCGGACCGGCGCGACGCTGCTGTTCGACTCGGACCCGGCCGCCGAGGAGACCGAGACCAGGCTGAAGGCCAGGGCGCTGCTCGAGGTGCTGGCGGAGGCGGCGGCCGGCCAGGCTGCTGCCGGGAAGGACCACCGGGCGCTACGCACCTCCCCGGCCGGCTCGCCCGCGCGAACGGCCGGCGGGCCCGGGGCCGGATCGCCGGACGGCGGCCCGCCAGGTGACGGCCTGCCGGGTGACGGCCTGCCGGGCGGGGGCCTGCGGGTCCTGCTGGTCGACCACCAGGACTCCTTCGTGCACACGCTGGCCGGCTACTTCAGGGAGCAGGGCGCCGAGGTGACCACGCTGCGCGCCGGCTTCGACCCGGCGCGCCTCGACGACTACGCGCCCGACCTGGTCGTCCTGTCGCCCGGACCCGGGCGGCCAGCCGACTTCGACTGCTCGGCGCTGCTCGACGAGATAGACGCCAGAAACCTGCCCGCGTTCGGGGTGTGCCTCGGCCTGCAGGCGATGGTCGAGCACGCCGGCGGAACGCTCGGCCTGCTCGCCTCGCCCGCGCACGGCAAGCCGGGAGCGGTGCGGGTCACCGGCGGCGGCCTGTTCGCCGGGCTGCCCGCCGAGTTCACGGCCGGCCGGTACCACTCGCTGCACACCACCCCGGACCGGGTCGGGCGGGGATTCGCGGTGACCGCGGTGACCGCGGTGACCAGCGACACCGGCTGCGAGCTGGCCGGGAGCGCGGGCGCCCGCGAGATCGTGATGGCGGTCGAGGACCAGGCCGCGGGCCGGTGGGGCGTGCAGTTCCACCCGGAGTCGATCCTGACCGCGTCCGGCGACGTCGGCGCCGCGATCATCGCGAACGTGCTGCGGCTCTGCCGGGCGAGGGCACGCTCCTGAATGGATCGTTATAGTCCCGTTATTTAAGCCGCGCCCGACTCATTATGGCGTCAGGGGCGACGTAAAACACCGCAGAACATGGCTTGTCCGGCCAGTCGCCTTTGTGCTGAATGTAATTGCCGAAGTGTGATGCGTGATGTCGGCCGTACGGCCATGTGCTGCACGCAAGGAACAGAGGAGTTCCGCATGGCACGTCGCCGGCACATTTCCCTGGCAACCCACGCTCTGGCCTTCGGCTCCGTGCTCGCCGCCGCCACCTCGGCGTCGGCGGCCACGGTCGCTCACCACTCCGCTGCCCGGGAGACCACGCCCGCCGCCCGCGACTGGGCGGTCCGCGACTACCGGCGCTACCTGCTCCGCGGCGCCGACCCGAAGCGATCCGTCCTGTACGCCAACAACGCCCTCGCCGCCCTGGACGACTTCCACGTCCGGCGTGGTCTGGGCAAGGCCGGCATCGCCCGCGATGACCTGCCCAAGACCGCGCCCCGCGCCCTCGGTGACAACGCCCAGATCCGGTGGGTCCGCGCCGTCCAGGCCTGGCCGCGTGTCCGGGACCGGGCGCTGGCCCTCCTTCCCCTGTATGCCGGGCTGCGGATCGGCGACGCCGTCGCACTCGACGTCGACGACGTCCGTCTCTCGGCGCGGACTGGCGAACTCGTGGTCTACGGGAAGGGCGGCAAGGCTCGCACGGTGCCGGTCGCCGTCCCGCTGCGCAAGCCGCTGCAGGACTGGCTGGATGAGCGTCGTACCTGGCCCGGCACCACCGATACGAAGGCCCTCTTCCTGAATCGTCGCGGCGGCCGGCTGTCCGCCCGCGGCGCCTCCGACGTGTTCACCGCCATCGCCGAGAACGCCGGACTCGATGAACCAGCCACCGCGCATGTCGGCCGGCACACTTTCATCAACGAGCTCATTCGCGGCGGCGAGGACCTGGTCCTGGTCGCCGAGCTCGCCGGTCACGCCCGCCTGGAGACACTGCGCCTCTACAGCCGGCCCAGCGAGGCCGACAAGCAGAACGCGCTCCGCCACCTGCCCGTCGACCGCTGAATGCTAGCCCGGGGTGCGGCTTCGGCCCCCGAATGAGAGCATGACAGCCGGTCAGGGCAGCGCAGTCAAAGCCCGGTGCCGGCGAGCACGCAGAGCCGCCTCTGGGCGGTTACAGATACGCCCGCACCTAATGAGTTGAGGCGTGCAGATCTGGTTAATCTGGCGCACCGAACTCATCGACAGGCGCCGTCACCGGTTGTTCCTGGCGTGACCGCTAGCTTGTGCCGGTTGCCTTGGTGAACTCCCGGATGATCTGGGCGAGTCTGGCTGGCTGGTCCAGGGGATGAGGGTGTAGCTGTCATCGATCTCGGCCAGCTGGCCGTGCGAGAGGAGCCCGGCGAGGCGCCGGCCGTGCTCGGGTGGCATCACCCGGTCCCCGCTGGCCCAGAGGATGAGGGCGGGATGATTGAAGCCCGGCAGGCATGGGCCGCGTCCAGCAGGAGGTGGGTGTCTGCGGCTGCCGCCCGCAGAATCCGCACGGTGTCGCGGCGGATCTGCGGCTGGGTCAGGACCGGCTGCATCCACCGGGCGGTGGCCGCGTCGCCGCGCCGGGTCAGCCACCCGAACGCGATCGGCAGCCGGCGGACCGCCCGCAGCCGCCTCAGCTGCATGAACAGCCCGAACATCGCCGGCGGGAGCTTGCCCGCCAGCACGAGCGTCTTGCCGGTCAGCCCGGGCGGGAAGTTGTCGAACGCATCGCATGAGGCGAGCACGACCCGTGCCACGCGCGGCGCGCCGTCGCAGATGAGCAGCTGGACCAGCGCCCCGCCGGTGTCGTTGCCGACCAGCGTGACGTCGCGCAGATCGAGGCGGTCACAGAACTCGGTGACCAGCCGGGCTATCCCGGGCAGCGACAGATCGGCGCCGGGGCGCATCGCGCGGCAGTGCGCGCCGAGCGGCAGCGTCGGGCCACGCAACGGTGATCGGCGGACAAATCAGCGATCGGCCCGTCCCACAGCGAGGCGTCCATCATCAGCCCGTGCAGCAGCACGAGCACGGGCCTCTCGCCGGTGTCGGAGTAGTCGATCCTCCCGGCGGACAGCTCGATCGCCTTCACGCCGCTCCGCCTCCTGGCCGGGCGGAATCCGCGGGGGCCAGGCCTTCTGGGCGGCCCGCTCGTGAATGTTCCAGCAGGTGCTGGCGCAGGAAGGACAGCTCAGCCTCGACGGCCTGCTCGTGGCCGCCCAGGAACGGATCGTAATGCCCGCCGGGTATCCGGATGACCTCGGCGCGCGGCGCTCGCTGCGCCGCGCCGACGGCCGGCCCGGCCAGCGCGGTCTGGTCCTGGTCGCAGACCAGGACCAGCAGCGGGCACCGCACCCGGGCCGCGTCGCGGCCGGGCCGGTAGGAGCCGATGGGCAGCGCGGAGCGGGCGGCGAACGCCTGCTGCCAGTCCGGGTACCGGTTGCCCGGGTTGAGCGCCCGGTCGCCGTCGATGCTGTCCGGCGTGGTCAGGAGCGCCACGGTCCCGGGCGCCCCGGCCAGCGGCACCAGCCGGGGCGGCCGGCCGGCCAGACCGCCGACCGCGTCGAGGACACCGCGGCCGGTCAGGCGCAGCATCGCTCGCGGCGTCTGGTAGCGCACGGCGTTGCGCGCGGCGGCCGGCCCGTCGGCGTTCGGCGTCTGCGCGATCGCCGCCGCGAGGTCCGCGTTGCGCGCCGCGACGCGGAAGACGTGACCGCCGGACAGGGAGAAACCCCAGATCGCCAGCTTCGCCGGGTCAACGTCCGGCAGGCGGCGGGCGAACCCGATCGCCTCCTGCCAGTCGGCGAGCTGCTCCCGGATGCGGATGACCTGGCGCGGCTGCCCTCCGCTCTCCCCCAGATGGCGATAGTCGAAGGCCAGGACCGCGAACCCGGCCTCGCTGAACCGCCGGGCGAACGGGTCGGTACCCGGCTCCTTGGTCACCCCGCCCCCGCCGGCCATGACCACGCACGCGCCGTTGGATCCCGGATAGTGCCAGGCGGCGCACTCGGTGCCGCCGCTGACGAAGCGAACCTTCTCCCGCTCCGCGAACCCCCGCACGCCGACCTCCGAGCGGACCTGATGCTGGTACAGCTCGGTCATGGCTTCCGATTGCTTGCTTGCCATTGTCGTGCTCTCCTTCTGCGGCTCACGCCGCGTTTCTGGGCAGCTGTGGCAGGCCTCGATGAGCCACCGCCCCTCATGACGTGCCTGCATCCATATCGCCGGCATCTTCAGCCACGTAACCCAGCAGCGCTCGCTGGTCGCTCTGGGCAGCCTGCTGGACGACTGACGGCTGGTCCGCTACGTCGCCAGCCTGCTCCGACGATGACGCGCCGGCGAGCGGCATGGCCAGCGCGTGCGCCCAAGGCCCGCCGGACTACCCGGTCTCACCGTCAGCTGCAGTCGTCTCCCACACGTGCCTATATCAAGCTCAACGCTGCGTCCCGCTTTCTCCCCATCCCGCTGCGCACACTCAGCGCCACATTCCCATCGGTGGACGTGCACCGGCCTCGCGTCTTCAGCAGGCGGGCGAAGGTCCGAGTGAGGTTCATCGCACCCTCGTGGTCGTCGATCTTGTGGCCCTCGGCCCGCTTCAGTGCGCAACGGCCTGGACGATCATCGCGCCGCCCGACACGACAAGGTCAGGGTATTCGAGCAGCTTGAACTGCTCGAGGGGGTTGCCGCGGACTCCGATGAGATCAGCGGGAGCATCCTCCATGAGCCGCCCGAGTGGCGCCAGCCCCAGATGCTCTCCCGCTCGCGCCGTCGCGGCCGACAACACCTCCAGCGGCGTGAGCGCTCCATGCGCGGCGTGGAGCATGAGCTGCAGCTCCTGGGCGTTGATTCCCCAGGGGACATCGGTATGGGCCAGATCGGTGCCGTACAGCAGCCGGATCCCCGCGTCGACGAGCTGGCTGGCGTTGTCGGCGACACCCGTACAGTGCGACTGCGTGTCCAGCGTGCTCACCACCTGCACGCCCGCGGCCGCCGCGCGCGCGGCCAGGTCGGGCGAGATCGGGTCACAGGGGATGTGGGCCCACTCGTCCACGCCAGCGTCCAGCGCAAGCTTGGCGCCCTCTGGCCCGCTGAGATGGGCGGAGACGATCCGGCCGTGCGCGTGGGCCTCCTCGACAATCGCCCGAACCACCTCAAGGAGGGGATCGGCCACGGCGGCGGGGAGCCGAGCTGATGCCCGCCGGTCCACGGCGCACCCGGCGAGCCGCCCGGCTCCAACGCGATCTTGATCAGCGCGGCACCGCCGGCGACGAGCTGGCCGACTGCCGTGCGGGCTGTCTGGACATCGGGCACCTCCAGTCCGACGCCGGGGCCGAACACCGGGATCGGATAGCCACCGGGTGCGGTGAGGATCGGCCCGGCGCCCAGCACCCGCAGCCGCCCATCGCCACCGGAGGGTGCCACCAGCGGACCGCCGGTGTCCCGAACTGTCGTGAGGCCGTGCCGCAGGATCGTTTCCGGTGGGACCTGCCCAAGCAGCAGGTGGGCATGCAGGTCGATAAGGCCGGGAAGCACCGTGCCGGCAAAGCGGATGAGGGGGCCTGGGCCGGAGAGGCGGTCGGCTGGTGCCACGGCCGCGATCCGGTCGCCCCAGACCGCGACCGCGTGGTGCTCGAGCACTCGCCTGCCGTCGAACACCCGGTCCGCGGCGATGACGTACCGGTCGCCGAATCGTGGCCGTGCGGGCTGCTCGCGAGTGGCCATGATGGCTTGTCCTTTCGTTTGGGACTGGTTCTGCGAGGACGGTACGAGCCCAGGGTGCTGGGGGCGTCACCCGAAGGTGCACATGCCAGGTGGAATCTTTCTGCGGCCCGCCCTGGCACGAAGGTGCCGCCGGATCGACGCACGCCGGCCAGGCCGCTGGCGATGCCTCGCGCGGGAGCCCAGTCCGAGCACGCAAAGACGACGATGGCAGCTGCCATGGCGTGCCGCTGGCTCGGCTGGTCGTGATCATGCGGCCTGCCGGTGATCGGCGACACGCGGTCGTGCGCTGACTGTGAGACAGGCTCGCTGCCTTCGCCGATGGACACCTCGGTGCCGCCGGAGTGGTGCAGCCAGGCCAGCGCAGCCATTTGGGACGGCGAGGACCACCGCGAAGGGGGACCAGCACCGGCAGCCAGACAGCGCCGCCGAGGTGTGCGGTCCACGCGGTGAGTGCGGCCACCAGGGTGACCGCAAGTGCCGCGCCGACCAGCAGCGCCGCGTGCCGGAGAGCGGTCCGGGGACCGCTGGCTGTGTCGGTGGGGTGGCTGTGGGCCGGGTCTGCGCCGGTCAGCGGGTGAGTCCAGGCGACATGTCACGTCGGCGCTTACGGCGGGGACCTGGGCTGAGGTTGTCACAGCGGCGGGGCGGCCCGCCGGTAGCGGGGCAGCCATATGGCCCGGTACAGGAACCGGGCCGGGGCGGGCAGCTGGGCCAGGACCTGCGCGCGGACCTCGGGCCTGGCGGTGGAAAGCGCCCACGGGAACATGACGGCGGCGCTCTTGAGGCCGCTCATCTTGGCGATCGCCTTGCGGATCCTGGTGAGCTCGGCATGGGACATGACCTCGCTGATCAGCGGGAGAGCGTCGGCTTCCTCGTGGGCCAGGTGCCTGGCCAATGCGGTGCGGAGCCGGGACAGCAGGCTGCGGAGCCGCTTGTCGCCGGTGCCGGCGGCGAGCGCGTCGTCGATCGCGGCCAGCAGCGGGTCGATCAGCTTGTGCTCGTCTTCCATGGCATCCATCAGGGCTAGGCCGGCCGGGTCGCTGGTGAGCTTGGCGCGCACCGGCGGCCACATGGCCGTGTCTTCGGCGGTGTGATGGAAGCGCAGCTGGTCGCGGAACACGGTCCAGCGGGCCCGCACTGCGCTGCGGCCGGCGCTGGTGGCCAGCAGGTCGTCCAGGTCGCGCCGGAACGCGTCGTGCTGCGCGTTCATCAGGGTCCAGTCAGAGCGGCCGCGGCGCTCGGTGGTGCCTGGTTCGGTCATCTGGGTTGTCCTCCTCTGGTGGGTTGGGAGCGGATCGGTGTGGCTGCTAGCTGGCAATTCCGATGACGTGGCCGATCGTCTCGGGCTGGCCGAGCGCGCGGAGCATGAGATGGGCGACGTCGGCGCGGGGAACCGACCAGCCGCCCCGGAGGTTCTGCCCGAACGCGGTCCGGTAGCTGCCGGTCAGCGGTTTGCCGGTCAGTCTTGGCGGCCGGATGACGGTCCAGTCCAGGCCGCTGCCGGCAAGGATGTCCTCCATCACCGCGAGATCGGCGTAGCCTTTGCCGAACGCGGTTTTGGCGGCCTGGCTGAACAGGTGCCGCATGAAAAACCCGTCGCCCGGGTCGTATTTCGGTGGGTTGGGGCGGCCGGGCGAGGCCACGGTGCCGACCGGCGCGGCGCTGACGACGACGATTCGCCGGACGCCTGCTGCCTGCATCGCCGCGACGATGGCGCGGGTGCCCTGCGAGACGATTCCGGCGTCGGATTTCGACCGCGGCCCGAGGCCGGAGAGCACCGCGCCGGCTCCGGCGACGGCGGACTCGAGGGCTGCCGGGTCTGGGGCCGCGAGGTCGGCGGTGACGGTGCACACCTGCCGGGACAGCTTGTCCGGGTTCCGTACGGCTGCTGTGACGTCGTGGCCTGCGGCGAGGGCCTGCTCGAGGAGTTGCCGGCCGATACCGCCGGTCGCCGCGAAGATCGTGAGCTTCATCTGTTGCTCCTGTCGGTGTAGGTGTTGTCCCCAGGCAGGCCGGGCCGCTGGAAGAGGCGCTCGCCTGCCGGGCGTGAATCGCGCTGCGCGGATGCCACCGACGGCCCATCGGGGCCGGTATGCGGCGCCCGGTGGGCTATCGGTGCCGCATTCATGCGGGCTTCTTGGCCACGCGACGCAGCTCAGGTGACGCTGGCCGGAACCCGCTCCGCCTCCGCCGCGGCGGCGTGGTCCTCGAACCGCACGTCCGGCAGGATCCGGGCGAGCGGACGCGGCAGCCACCAGTTGGCCTTGCCGAGCAGTTCCATGACCGCCGGGACCAGGACGAGGCGCACCAGCGTGGCGTCGATGAGCACCGCGGCCGCCAGGCCGAGGCCGATCTGCTTGACCGCGACGTCGGCGCCGAGCACGACCGACAGGAACACCACGATCATGATGGCGGCGGCCGCGGAGATCACCCGCGCCGTGCGGGCGAGCCCGCGGGCGACAGCGGCGGAGCTGTCACCGGTGCCGTCGTATTCCTCGCGGATCCGCGACAGCAGGAACACCTCGTAGTCCATGGACAGCCCGAACAGGATGACGAACAGGAACATCGGCACCCAGCTGGCCACCGGCATCTTCTCCGGGAAGCCGAACACGTTGCCGAGCCATCCCCATTGGGTGACGGCGGTGAGCACGCCGTAGGCGGCGGAGATGGACAGCAGGTTCATGACCGCCGCCTTAATCGCGACCGTGACCGACCTGAACACCACCGTCAGGAGCAGGACGGACAGTCCCACGACGATCCCGATCAGCCACGGCAGCCGCTGGTTCACCAGGTCGGCGAAGTCGACGGCGCCCGCGTTGGGCCCGCCCACGTAGGCGCGGATCCCGGTGCCCGCGGTCACCCGCGGCAGCACCGTGTCGCGCAGCCGGTGCACCATGTCGTTGGTCGCGGTGTCCTGCTGGCTCGTCGTGGGGTAGGCGATCATCATGGCCGCCGCGCGGTCCGCGCTGACCACCGGCGGCGTGACCCGCGCGACGCCGGGAGTGGCGCGCACTACGGCCCCGATGCCGCGCAGCGCTCGTGTATCGCCGATCCCGGCGGCGCCGGGCGGGAGCTTGGCCGCGATGATCAGCGGCGCGCTGAACCCGGGGCCGAAGCCCTCAGCCACCGTCTGGTAGCTCTGGTAGCCCATCGTGTCGCGCGGCTGGGTGCTCTCGTCCGGCAGGTTGAGCCTCATGGCCAGCACCGGCGCGGCGAGGGTGAGGATGACGATGGCGGAGGCGGCGGCGGCGAGCACCGGCCGCCGCTGGACCGCTCCGGCCCATCGTTCCGCAAGAGGAGCTCGGCGGGCGGAGGTGGCTGGCTGGGCGCTGGAACGAGCAGATACCGGACGGCTGCGCCCGCTGCCGCCACGCCTGTTGCTGCGGGCGAACCTGGAGGGCTTCGCGAGCCGGGTGCCGGTGAAACCGAGAAGGGCGGGCAGCAGCGTCAGCGAGCCGGCGAGGACGCAGGCGACCGTGGCGGCCGCCGCGACCGCGACGCCGTTCATCAGTGGCTGCCGCAGGACCAGCAGGCCGAGCACGGCGATGATCATCGTGGTGCCGGCGAACAGCACCGCCCGGCCGGCGGTGGAGAACGCGGTCACCACGGCGCTTTGCGGTGCCGCCCCGGACCGGAGTGCCTCCCTGAAGCGGGTGACGATGAACAGCGCGTAGTCCACGCCCACCCCGAGACCGATCAGGGACGCCACGACCGGCGCGAACGACGGCGCCGGGACGAGGTGGCCGATCAGCGCGATGAGGGAAAGCCCGCTGCCAATGCCGAACAATGCCGTCACGAGGGGCAGGCCCATGGCGAGCACCGAGCCGAAGCTGATCAGCAGCACGATCGCGGCGGCGATGACCCCGATACCCTCCGACGAGCCGCCTTCGGGGGTTTCCGCCATGTCGACCACGTCGCCGCCGAGGTAGAACGACACACCGCCGCCGGACGCCGCGCGGGCGTCGTTCATGAGCGCCCTGGCCTCGCTGCTGGAGATCTTGCTCGCCTTCACGTCGAACTGGACGGTCGCGAACGCGATGTGCCGGCCGGCCGCGATCCGGCCGGGCAGCTGATAGGGGGAGCCGACCGCGGTGACGTGCTGCGCGCGGCTGAACGGCGCGAGCGCGCTGGTCACGTGGCCGCGCACCGCCGGGCTGGTGACCGGCTGCGCGGAGCGGATCGCCAGCGTGAGCGTGTCACCCGACTGGCGCGGGAAGTGCTGGGTTAGCAGCTTGGTGCCCGCGTCGGTGGTGGTGACGTTGTTGTCGGGCTGCGCGCCGAACTGCATCCACATGACGATCAGGCAGGCGGCGACCGCAGCCCAGCCGGCGAGTGTCAGCCACCGGTGCTGGTGGCAGGCGCGAGCGATCCGGCCGAGCGGCCCCGGGGTTATGGATTGTGTGTCGGGCATGGCAGCTTCTCCAAGTGTCTGTGTGCCGGGTTGTCAGGTGCAGGTGGTTCGGTGGCGCTCAGCGATGAGCGCCGCTGGCCGGCTGGTCGGCGCCGGTGAGGTCGGCGCGCCGCACCCGGATCGCCGCGATCGTGGTGACCAGGGCGAGCAGCATGACCCCGGCCGCGACCAGGAACCCGCGGGCGAACCCGGTGGCCAGGGCGTGGCGGTAGATCGCGGCGGGCAGCGGCCCGCCCGGGTGCACGGGGTGGCCGGTGCGGGCGGCGGCGGCTGCGGCGTGCGCGGTCTGGGTGCGGATGCTGTTGGCGACGGCGGTCCAGGCGACGGTGCCGAGCACCGCCAGCCCGATCGAGCCGCCGACTTGCTGCCCGGTGTTGAGCAGGCTGGAGGCCACCCCGGAGTCCTGTTCCCGGACGCGGGACAGGGCGACCAGGGACAGCGGGACGAACAGCAGCCCGAGCCCGGCTCCGGTGATCAGGGTCGGGCCGAGCAGGCCGCTGGCATAGCTGCTGTGCTCGCTGATCCGTGACAGCCAGTACAGGCCGCCGGCGCTGACTGCGGAGCCGGCCAGCAGCAGCGGGCGGGCGCCGATCCGGGGCACCAGCTGGGCGGCGGTTCCGGACGCGGCCAGCACGGCGGCGGTCAGCGGGAGGTAGGCCAGGCCGGTTTTCAGCGCGGAGTATCCCCAGACGGCCTGCATGAACAGGGTGAGGAAGAAGAACATGCCGAAGATGCCGGTGCCCACGCCGAGCATGATCAGGTACGCGCCGGTGCGGTTGCGGTCGCGCAGCAGCCGCACCGGCAGCAGGGCGTGCCGGCTGCGGGTCTCGATGACCGCGAACGCGGCGAGCAGCACCACGGCGGCGGCCAGCGAGGCGACGACCTTGGTGTCGGCCCAGTGGGAGACGCCGTTGGGGCTGGTGGCGGCGTTGGACAGGCCGTAGACCAGGGCGGCGATCCCGCCGGTGCCGGTGAGGGCCCCGGGCAGGTCGAACCGGCCCCGCTGGCGCTGGGACTCGCCGAGCACCCGTGGCGCGGCCAGGGCGACCGCGATGCCGATGGGCACGTTGACGAATAGCACCCACCGCCACGAGGCGTAGCTGGTGAGCAGGCCGCCGGCGAGCAGCCCCACGGCGCCGCCGGCGACGCTCATCGCGGCGTACAGGCCCATCGCCCGGTTGCGGGGCGCCCCTTCCCGGAAGGTGGTGGTGATCAGCGACAGCGCGGCCGGGGCGGTGATGGCGGCGCCCGCGCCCTGGATGGCGCGGGCGGCCAGCAGCCACGCCTGGGTGGTGGCGAACCCGCCGGCGAGGGAGGCGGCGGAAAACAGCAGCAGCCCGGCGATGAACATCTTCCGGCGGCCCAGCAGGTCCCCGGCGCGGCCGCCGAGCAGCAGCAGCCCGCCGAAGGCCAGCGCGTAGGCGTTGACCACCCATTCCAGGCCGGAGCCGGAAAAGCCGAGCGCCTGCTGGATGTGCGGCAGCGCGACGTTCACGATGGTCGCGTCCAGCACCACCATCAGCTGCGCGGTGGCGATCACCACCAAGGCCGGGCCAAGGCGGCGCTGGCCGCCGCCTTCCGCGCCGCCGCCTGGCGCGGCGATTCGCCTGGTGACGGATCGTGTTTCGGACATGACGGGTTCTCCCAAATGTGTGTGCCGGGATTTCGTGGCGTTTGCCGGTCAGCCCGCGGGAGTCAGCGGCTCCCGGTGCACGCGGCGGGCGTAGCGGGGCTCGCCAGATCCAGCAGTGGACATCGCGGATGGGCCGGCCACCGATCCGTCAGTGCCGTCGCGGTCTCCTCAGGTGGCCGGATCCGCAGGGTGTGCGAAACGGGCCTGGCCAGGACTTCGGTTCCTCGATGTTGATCGGGTCTCATGGCGGCGCCCCGTTTCGGGCTTCACCGGGGCCGAGCCGGCGCACCAAGATCAGGCACAGCCCGAGGTCGCGGATCTTGGCCAGCAGCCCGTGCAGCGCGGGCTGATCAGCGAGCAGGCCGACGATGACCGTCTGCGTCCCCTCGCTGTTGACCTGGAGGCCCTCGAACCAGCCCGCCCACAGGTCATCGAGGACGCCGTCGACGCGGATCTCGTAGCGGGCAGGCCAACCCGGGCCGCTCACGGCTGTTCGCCCTTTCGCCAGGCAGCCCGCGTCCGGCCGTGTTCGTGCCGCACCCGCGGAAGCGGCGAGGCAGGCCGGGCCCGGCGGCGCGGATCGCGCCTGCCGCAAGGACCTGCCACTTCCTTGCGGTGAACGGGTCGGGTGCGATCACGCATCGACGACCTCGGCGTATTCCACGGTGATGCCTTTGGTGAGCGAGAACGCCGCCCCGGCCGCTGGGATTGATGGCGCGTCAGCGATAGCCGCCTGGGCGCTGGCGAGGGAGTCCCAGCGCCACACATCGATCCACCTCTGGTCGTCGACCTTGGCCAGCTCTACGTCGATGAGCCCGGCAAAAAAGCGTCCTTGGCCGCGGCGACCAGGGCGGCGTGCCTGGTGAGCATCTCCGCCGTGTCGGCGGGGTCGATCGTGAAGCGGTCAAGCCTGAGAACAGTCATTGCCATCCCTCCGGTCCGGTGCGTTTCTGGTTCACCCGGCACGCTACGAACGTCCTGCGGGGCTGGGCGTCACCCGAAGGTGCCCATGTGGGGGAATCTTCCGACGAGGGCGCCGACGCACGAAAGTGCCGCCCCGGCGGCATGCCCTCAGCTCGCTGAGCGCCGGGCAGCCCACGGGCCAGCGGCGGGCTCCCCGGCAGGACCATGGCATCCGCATCCGCAACCCCGGCGGGCGGCGGCCGGGCCCACGCCTGGTTGTGTGCGATCCGCGGAAAGGGACTGGCGACCGGAGCCAGACAGCGGTGGGGCGCGTCAGGGTGGTGGCACGGCCAGCAGCGGCTGTCAGGCGGGCCGTTAGAATGGCCGCACCCGGCAGTGATGCTGCCCATCGCTGGACAAGCTGATATGTAGGTCGCCGATGGCTGAGCCGCCCGCGGCGGCCCCTGCGGGGGTTGCCGCTTCCGAGCGGGATGCCCTGCTGGCCACTAAGCTGCACGTGCCCCGCCCGCAACCGGGTTTCGTGCCCCGCCCGCGGCTGGTGCGGGCGCTCGATGAGGGACTGGCGCGGGGGCTCGTCTTGGTTTGCGCGCCGGCCGGGTTCGGCAAGACGGCCCTGGCAGCGGACTGGGCGCGGTCCGGCGACCGTCGGGTGGCCTGGCTGTCGCTGGATGCTGGTGACAACGACCCGGCACGGTTTTGGCGCCACGCGGTTGCCGCGCTGGACCAGGCGCACCCGGGGATCGCCGAGCGGGCCGCCCCCATGCTGGGCCCGCCGGCGCCGTCCGCCTTTGAGGGGCTGGTGACGGCGCTGATCAACGAACTGGCCGCCCGGCCTGGCGATGGCGAGGTGCTGCTGGTCCTCGACGACTACCACCTGATCGACGCCGCGCCGGTGCACACGTCGCTGACGTTCCTGCTCGAGCACCTGCCGCCGGGCCTGCGCCTGGTGCTAGCCAGCCGGTCCGACCCGCCACTCCCGCTGGCGCGGCTGCGGGCGGGCGGGCAGCTGGCTGAGGTGCGCGCCGATGATCTGCGGTTCACCGCGGATGAGGCGGCGTCCCTGCTGCGCGAAGCGATTGGCGCTGACCTGCCCGGCGAAGCGGTGGCGGCGCTGGAGGCCCGCACCGAGGGGTGGGTGGCTGGGCTGCAACTGGCGGCACTGTCCTTGCGGGGGCAGGCGGATGCGGCCGGGTTCGTGGCGGCGTTCAGCGGCAGTCACCGTTACGTCCTGGACTATCTTGCCCAGGAGGTACTCGGGCACCAGAGCGAGCAGGTGCGCGGGTTCCTGCTGGAGACCTCGGTGCTGGAGCGACTGTCCGGCGGGCTGTGCGATGCGGTCACCGGCCGGGCCGGAAGCCAGGCGATGCTGGAGGCGATCGAGCAGGCCGGCCTGTTCCTGGTCCCACTGGACGAGGTGCGCGGCTGGTGGCGCTACCACCACCTGTTCGCCGACCTGCTCCGCGCCCGCCTGCAGGCCGAACGGCCCGGCCAGGTCGCGGCGCTACACCGTAACGCGGCGGCCTGGTGTGAGGAGCATGGGCTTCCCGATGATGCAGTACGGCACGCACTGGACGCGGAGGACGCTGCCTGGGCGGCGCGGCTGATCGAGCGGCATACCGACGAGTTCTTGTTCCGCAGCGAACGGGCGACGGTGCAGCGGTGGCTTGCTGCGCTGCCCGCCGGGCTGGCCCGCTCCCGGCCGCGGCTGTTGCTGGCCCAGTCGCGCCTGGCCCTGCTCAGCGGCCAGGTGGAGGGGGCCGGGGACCTGCTCGATGCCGCCGAGCGCACCCGGGCAGGCGCTGACGAGGGGGCGGGCGGGCCCTTCAAACCGTCGGCCGGCAGGGGCGAGAGCCTGCTGGTGAACGTCCCCGCCACGATCGCGCTCGACCGTGCCTACCTCGCCGAGCTGCATGGTGACGCCGAGCAGGCGATCGCGTTCGCGTCGCGGGCCCTGGCTGAGGCCGGCGAGGAAGAGTGGATGCTGGCATCACATGCCCGGGGGTACCTGGGCGTTGCCGAGTGGCTGTGCGGCCGACTCGGGGAAGCCGAGCGCGCATTGTCGTCGACTATCGCCCAGTGGCGGGCGGCCGGCGAGCGCGCCCTGGTGGCCCGGGGCTGCCACGACCTGGGCCAGGTCCAGCGTGCCCAGGGCCGCCTGGACGCAGCGATCGGGACCTACCAGCAGGCGGTCGACATAGCGACTGGGCCCGGCCGCCCGCACCCGCCCGCCGCTGGCACCGGGTATGTGGGCATGGCGGAGGTCGCCTACCAGCGGGGCGAGCTTGATGCTGCCCTCCGCCACGTGACCGAGGGCATCCCTCTCGCTAGGCAATTCCCCTTCAACCAGCCCCTGGCCACGGGCCTGGCGACGCTGGCGTGGATCCGGCAGGCCCGCGGTGATGCGTCCGGTGCCTGGGCGGCAATGTGCGAGGCCGAGCGGGCCGCGCCCGGCCCGGCCGTGACCGCCCTGCTCAACCCGGTACCTGCGCAGCGGGCGCGGCTGCTGCTCGCCCAGGGCGATGTCACGGCCGGAGCCCGCTGGGCAGAAGAGAACGGCCTTGACGCAGCAGACACGCCGGGCTACAGCCGGGAGCCCGAGTATCTCGTGCTGGCGCGCGTGCTGCTCGCGCAAGACCGCCCCGCTCAGGCGTTCGCGCTCTTGGAGAGAATGCTCGAGGCTGCGGTCGCCCAGGGCCGGATCGGCAGCATCATCGAGGCGCGCGCGCTGCAAGCGCTGGCCCTGGATGCCAGCGGCGAGAAGGCCGGCGCGGTGGACGCCCTGGCCGAGGCGCTCACCCTTGCCTGCCCGCAAGGCTACGTCCGGGTCTTCGCCGACGAGGGCGCCCTGATGGGCGCGCTGCTCACCCGGCTCGTCGCTGCCCAGCGGGGTGAGCAAGCCGCTGCCCGCGGCGTCGAACTCGGCTGCCTGGCCCGGCTCATACGGGCGTTCGGCGGCAAAGACGCCGCTCAGGGCGCCCGGCGAGGCGCTACCGCCGCGGCGCCGGGCCTGGTCGAGCCGCTGACCGCCCGCGAGCTGGAGGTGCTGCAGCTGCTGGCCGCGGGCACGCCAAACCAAGCGATCGCCCAGGAACTCGTGGTCACCCTGGACACGGCCAAAAAGCACGTCAGCCACGTTCTCGGCAAGCTCGGTGCGGCCAACCGCACTGAAACCGTCGCCCGGGCACGCCAGCTGGGCCTGATTCCCTAGCACGGTACTTCACCCGATCTCAGGTGGCACCTTCGTGCCAGCGGGCTGGCTGTCGAAGATTCCCCCGACATGTGCACCTTCGGGTGACGCCCACGGCGACGCCGGTCCGTACCGTCCGTCCAAGAGCCGGTCTCCCAGGGGTAACTAGGCGTAACCAGGGGTAACCAGGGCTACTCGTTAACCGGACCCGGGACATGCCGACTGGTCGAGGAGATGACAACAGTGAAGCGAATCCGTATGCGAGCTGCAAGAAAGGTGACTGCAAGATGACGAATGCAGACACAGGCATCGCAGATCCGGGCACGAGGCCGCAGTCACCCGCAGACCGAGCGGCACGCCGCATATCCGGCCTGCGGAAGAACAGCCTCGGGATCTCGGTCATGCTCCTTGCCCAGTATGTGCTCGGAATGGGGGTCAACCTCTACGCCCAGGTCCCCAGGGCCGACCAAGGCAGCGGGCCCGCAATTGCATTGGGACGGGCGCTGTCAAACTCTCCAGCCGGCCTGGCCATCCACTCGGCGTTCGGCCTGCTCCTCCTCGTAGCCGCCGTGAGCGTACTGTCCCGCGCCATCCTCGCCCGGAACCGGCTGGCGATCGTGACCTCCGTCGCCGGACTGGCCGCGATCCTCGGCGCCGCCTTCAGCGGGGCATCGTTCGTCGACCACGGGCACCCGGGCGCCTCCATGGCCATGGCGGTCCTCACCGGCGCAGCACTGCTGTGCTACCTGCTCAACCTGTTCACACTCAGCGCGTCCCCCATCGTGCCACGGGATCACCAACGGCAGCACGAGCGATGAACCACCCATCACGCTGACCCTGGCCGGGCTGGTGCGTGGGCGCGGCGAAATCTTCGCGGTCATATGGACGAAGGGGCGCAGGCACGCCACCACCAGGCAGGTGGCGGACGCGTGGTGAACGCAGACGAGGGAGGAAACCGATGAGCGACCTTCAGGCCATCGCTGATCGCGTCGAGGTCGAGGCGCTGCGCGGCGAGTTCACCGACGCGGCGATGATGCGCGACTACGACCGCGTCGCGTCGCTGTTTACACACGACGGCGCGGTGCGGATCCCCCACATCAACGCCGACGCCGTCAGCCGTGAGGAGATCCGCGCCGGGAGCGAGCGGCTGCAGGCTCTCTTGGACTACTTCGCGCAAACCGTGCACCCGGGCACGATCCAGCTTGAGGGCGACATCGCGTCCGGCCGTGCGTACATCTGCGAGCTCGGGCACCTGCGCGACGGTAGGTCGGAGCTGAACTACGCCGTGTACCACGACCGCTACCGGCGCACCCCGGACGGCTGGAAGTTCGCGGAGCGCGTCTATGAGGTCAGATCCCTCGACACCACGCCGCTGGCGGGTTCGGCGCCCTCCCGCCGGGCCTAGGCTCGAACGATGACCGGCTGGGAACTGGTTGGCGTGCCTTGAACCGCCCCGGGTTCAGCCCACCCGGTAACGATCGTCCAGGGCGTCGGCGGTGAGCAGGGATAGCCCAGTCCACCGGCTCCGCATACCGCAAGGCGACACTCCGGGAGAGGCGTTCCGCTGCGCCGGCCTGGCCAAACTTCACGAACAGCCCCTCGTAAGGAGATCCGCTTGCGCGCGCCGTCAAGATCATGTGGCCGGCAGCAAGAGCCGATCAAGCGCACTGAACCTCGCGGCGCGAGACGACCTCGTCGCGATGGAACCTTGTGCCATGCTGCTCCCAGGATGGTCCGTAGCCGCTCTCGCTGCAGCCAGAGCGCTGGCAAAACACCTTCAGTTACGTTTCGCGCTGATGCTCAAGTTCTTCGAGAGGATCTGCCCCGAGCGCCATACAGATCAGGGAATCTGGACGGCGACACCCCATACTCCAGTGACTTGCCAATGCCGAAGCCGCCCGTAATCGGCGATTTGTCGCCGTCCCAGGACACAGGGCACCACCACCGTGCTCCCCCTGCGTAGCAGGGGCTCATGCGCCCGATAGCCGCCTCTGCGCAGATCGCGGTCAGTTGTCCAGCTGAGGTCTTCAAGGCTCACGGCCAGGCCAGCATGATCCACTATTTGGCACTTGGGCGTACGGTTCTTACAAATACCCGGACCAGCGCGATCAGCAGCACGGGCGCGTTCAGCAACACCTGGCTGCGGTCCACCTGACTCGCCGGGCCGGCCTGATCACCCGATCACCCGGGGCGTCTGCCCGGCGACCTGCGGCCGCCGGGCAGACCCTCCCGCATCGCCGGTCTCGGCGGTCACGCCGGTCCCGAGGTCAGCCCACCGGGCGCAGGCCTGCCGCGAAGCCCGCCAGCGTCTTGCGCGACTCGCCGAACGACGACGCGACGTAGTAGGCGCCGTGCTTGCTCCAGGTCAGGAACAGGAAGATCTTGGTTGACTTGCAGGACGTCAGCTTGTCGAAACCGCACTTGCCGGTGAGCTGCGCGGTGGTTCCGCCCACCTTGACCTTGCCGAGCGCCTTGACCTTGCCGACCGTGCTGCAGGGGTTCCCCGAGTTGTTCTGGAACAGCGCAAGCGAGGAGGCGGGCGTCAGCCCGTAGTTGGCGCTGACGACCCGCTTGCCCTGCATCTTCTTGGGCTTCTTGACCTCGCACCTGGCGACCGCGATGTCGCCGTTCCGCACATGCCCGTAGGTCCTGGTCGGCTTGACCAGCTTGAACCCGGCGGCGGCCTGCGCACCCTTCCAGGTCTTGAACATGCCGAATCCCGCGGGCCTTACCTGGGCCGCGAGAGCCGTCGTCGCGATGCCAGCCGCGGATACCGCGCCAACGGTCACGGCGGTCGCCGCTATCTGCTTCCAGCGCATGGTCCCGTTCTCCTTTGCCACGAATGGCGAGCGATGTCGCCGTGGGTCGGCTGCGGACAATGTGCAGTGATCCTAAGCGTGATCCGGAGCCGTAGTGATCACAATGGGAAGTTGCCTGATTACCTGCTGTTATGACCCTCGGGCCTGCGGCTCTGGCCTCGGGCCGCTGTCGGCGGCCGCCGGTAGGGTGCCGGCATGAGGAACGTGCATCCCGAGGTCTTCCTGGTCGCCCGGCCGCAGCTGGACTATGACGCGATCGCCGCGTACCTGAGCGAGATCGGCGGGAGCAGCTGGCTGGAACGCCTCGACAAGGGCGACCTCGACAACGACGCGCTCAACCTGGCCGAGTTCGCCGGGCGGCTGTGTTACCGGTCCTGGGAGCCCGGGCTGAATCCCAACGTCACCAGGGTCCGCTCCGAGCAGGATGCCTACCTGCGGAACATCCTGTCGAGCGCGCACGGGTCGGTGCTCGAGCACGTCAGCTTCAGCTTCGCCCTTCACAACGTAAGCAGAGTTCTGAGCCATGAAATTGTTAGGCACCGGCCGGGCACGGCGATCTCCCAGGAGTCGCTGCGGTTCGTGCGGCTGAACGACATCCCGTTCTGGTTCCCCGACTGGGCCCGCGCCGACGCCGAGCTGATGCAGCGGGCCACCGCCGTGCTGGAGCAGCTTGAGCAGTTCCAGCTCTGGATGGCCGACCACTTCGGGCTGGACGCCGAGGGCCTGCCGTTCCACGAGAAGAAGCACAAGACGTCGTTCATGCGCAGGTTCGCCCCCGACGGGGTGGCGACCGGCCTGCTCTGGTCGGCCAACATCCGCACGCTGCGGCACACCATCGAGGCGCGGACAGATCCCGGCGCCGAGGAGGAGATCCGGCTGCTGTTCGGCAAGATCGGCGAGCTCATGCGGGCCGAGGCGCCCGCGCTCTTCGGCGACTACACGGTGCAGGACGGCGCCTGGGTCCCGCGCTGGCGCAAGGTTTAGCCGCCGCGGGCCCTTACGGACCGGACGGGCCTGACGGGCCACGTGAGCCGGGCGGGTCACCGGCGTGGTCGGCCTGGGCGCCCGGCCGCGGCGGGGAGTGCGCGACCCGGAGAGCGTCGAGCGAGTCGTGGTGCAGCCGGTCGGCCGGTATCCGGCGTGCCAGCGCCCGCACCGTGGCGCTGATCATGGCGACCGGGCCCGCGATGTAGACATCGCAGTCGCGGAACGATGCGTGCGTTCCGACCACGTCGGGCAGCCTGCCGACCCTGCCGTCGAAGCCGAGCTCGCGCTCAACGACCGGGATCACCGTCAGCGACGGGTAGGCCAGCCGCAGCGTCTCCAGGTCCCGCAGGTCGTACAGGTCGCGGCTGCGGCGGCCCCCGACGTAGAGCGTGATCGCACGCCGCCTGCCCTGCCGCGCGGCTCCGACGACCGCCTCAGTGATCGCCTTCAGCGGCGCCAGCCCGGTGCCGCCCGCGACGCAGACCAGGCCGGCGACCGGGTCGGCGGGCACCCGCATCCCGCCGCGGGCCGCGCCCAGCAGCACGGTGTCGCCGGTGACGCAGTGGCTGGCCAGCGCCGTGCTCACCATTCCGCCGGGCACCGCGCGGACATGAATGTCGATCAGCCCGTTCTCGCGCGGCGCGTTCGCGATCGAGTAGTTGCGCCAGATTCGCGGCCAGCGCGGCGCCTGCACCGCGAGGTACTGGCCGGGCTCGTAGGTCAGCGGCCGGTCCGGCCTGATCGTGAGCACGGCGACAGTCTCGGTCCGCCGGTCGTGCTGGACGATCTCGCCGGTCCACCACGCGGGCTGTGCCCTGGCGTCGGCGTCGACGGCATCGCTCATCACGGCGGCGAAGTAGCCAAGCGCCGATCGCCAGGCCACGGCCGTCTCGGCGGTCCGGGCCGGGCCGGCGAAATGCTCGGCCGTCGCGGACAGCGCGTCGAAGAACGGCTGGTAGTGCTTCTGGTTCACGCCGAATTTGCGGTGGTCCCTGGCGATCTGGCCGAGGGCCTGCGCGGTCGCATGCTCGTCGTCCAGGTTCTTGACCAGCGCGGTCAGCATCCGGAAGACCGCCGCGCGGGTTTGCGTCATCGCGTAGGGAAACAGCCCGCGCAGGCCTGGATTGTCGGTGAACAGCCGGGCGTAGAAGTACTCCATCGCCACATCGGGGTCGGCGGTCAGGTGGCCGAGCAATTCCCTGACCAGCCGGCGGTCGAAGCTGGCCTCGGCGGAGTTGGGTTCCTTCGCCTGCCGGCCGAGCCGCGCCGAGTTCTCGGTACGGGCGAACTGGCGGGGAACGGCCGAGCCGGCGAAGGCAGCGGGAAGGCCAGAGTCAGGTTCCCTGTCCCGCGCGCTGGCCACGACATGCAGTCTCCCAGCCACATTCCGTATCTACCACCGATTCCGACAAGGCCCGACCACGGGTGCCGCAGGGGATTGATCACAGTGTGCCGTCATTCCCGTGCTCGGCGTAATCAATCGATCAGCCCTGGATAGACCTGAGCTGAAAGGGCCGTGGCTCGGCTGATCTACGATGTTGCGGTGGCTGAATCCCGATACTTGCGCTACCCGAACATTCGCGGGGACCTGCTGACGTTCGTCGCCGATGACGATGTCTGGCTGGCCCCCGCCGACGGCGGCCGGGCCTGGCGGACCTCCGCCGACCGGGCGCGGGCCGAGGGGCCGAGACTGTCGCGCGACGGCAGCCTGGTCGCCTGGACCAGCTGGCGCGACGGCCCGCCGGAGATCTACCTGGCCGGCACCGGCGGCGAGCCCGCGACCCGGGTCAGCTACTGGTCGAACTCGACGACCAGGCTGCGGGGCTGGTCGCCGGATGGCGACATCCTGGCCACGACCTCGGCGGACCAGCCGTTCGGCCACCACACCTGGGCCTACGCGATACCGGTCGGAGACGGCCAGGGCCGGTTCGCCGAGCACCGCAGGCTGCCGTACGGGCCGGTCGGCGATCTGGCGGTAGACGGCGGCGCCGTCGCGCTGCTGACCGCGAGTTACCAGGAGCCCGCGTTCTGGAAGCGGTACCGGGGCGGCACGTCCGGCCGGCTCTGGGCCGCCCGGCCTGCCGCGGCCACCGACGGCGAACAGGCGGGATTCCGCCGGCTGCTCGCCGACCTGGCCGGGCAGTTCTACAGCCCGATGCTGGTCGCTGGCCGGCTGGCGTTCATCAGCGATTTCGAAGGCACCGGCAACGTCTACTCGTGCGCGCTCGACGGCACCGACCTGCGCCGGCACACCGATCACGACGGGACGTACGCGCGCAACGCGAGCACCGACGGCATCAGGATCGTCTACCAGAACGCCGGCCACATCTGGATGCTCGCCGGCCTCGGCGCGGACAGCGAGCCGGTCAGACCGGAAATCAGCCTCGGCTCGCCGCCATCGGGCCGCGCCACCCGGCTGATCTCCGGCGACGACCACCTCGACGACCTGAGCTGCGACGCCACCGGCCAGGCGAGCGCGGTCCAGGTCCGCGGCACCGTGCACTGGCTCACCCACCGCGAGGGCCCGGCCAGGGCGCTTTCTGTGATTCCCGGCCCGGTCGCCCGGCTGCCCCGAGTGCTCGGCGACACCGGCCAGGTGGTCTGGGTGGTGGAAGCCGACGGCGCCGACGCGCTGGAGATCGGCCCGGTCGCCGGCGCCGCGCCGGGTGAGGCGCCGCGCAGGCTGGCCGCGGGCGAACTCGGCTGGGTCGCCGACCTGGCCGCCGCGCCCGACGGAAATGCCGTGGCCGCGGCCGCCAGAGACGGCAGGCTGCTGCTCGTCGACGTGGCCTCTGGCGAGGTCAGCGAGCTCGCTAGGTCAGACAACGGCCCGATCAGCGGCCTTGCTTTCGCGCCGGACTCCGCATGGCTGGCCTGGTCGCAGCCGGGGCCCGCGGACCTGAGCAGGCTGCGCCTAGCGCGGCTCGCGGACCGGCAGGTCACCGACGTCACCGACGGCCGGTTCGTCGACACCGATCCGGCGTTCACGTCGGACGGGCTCTACCTGGCCTTCTTGTCCAAGCGGAACTTCGACCCGGTCTACGACGCGCACGTGTTCGACCTGAGCTTCCCGTACGGCAGCAGGCCTTACCTGCTGACGCTGGCGGCCGGGACGCCGTCGCCGTTCGGCCCGCTCGTCGGCGGCCGCCCGCTCGGGTCGGCCAAGGACGACGAGCACGACAAGGCCGGGGGAACGGAAACCGGGGGCACGGACACCGCGGGCAAGGACACCGGCGGCAAGGACTCCGCCGGCCAGGGGCCGGCCGGCCAGGATGGCAGGGAAGGCGAGGACGAAAAGGGCGGCAAGGGCGCCGCGAAGGCGAAGCCTGTCACCGTCGACCTAGATGGGCTCAGCGCCAGGATCGTCCAGGTCCCGGTCCCCGAGTCGAAGTACAGCTCCCTGCGCCCGGTCGAGGGCGGGCTCGCCTGGCTGAGGCAGCCGCTGGCCGGCAATCTCGGCGAGGGCGGCGCCCGCCTGGACGACGACAACCCGCGGCCCGCCCTGGAGTACTTCGAGATCAAGCGCTCCAAGTGCACCGAACTGGCCGACGAGGTCAACTGGTTCCACACCAGCGGTGACGGCACCAGGCTGGTGGTCAGGGATCGCGGGCAGCTCTACGTTGTCCCTGCCAACCGGAAGGCCGACTCGGACAACACCGACGACCGGGTCGGCGTCGACCTCGCCAGGGCCAGGTTCATGGCCGATCCCGCCGCGCTCTGGCGCGCGGCCTTCGCCGAGGCCGGCCGGGCCATGCGGCATGAGTTCTGGATCCCCGACATGGCCGATGTCGACTGGGACGGCGTGCTTGCCCAGTACGAGCCGCTGCTCGATCGGATCGCCACCGCCGAGGACTTCGCCGACCTGCTGCACGAAACGGTCGCCGAGCTGGGCAGCTCGCACGCGTACATCATGGCGGCCGACGGATCGGATGGAACCGGGCACGTGGCCGGGCTGCTCGGCGCCGACCTGGAGCCCGGCGAGGACGGCTGGCGAGTGGCCAGGATCGTGCCGGGGGAGTCGTCGGACCCGCGGGCCAGGTCGCCGCTCACCGCGCCGGGCACGGACATCGGCCCTGGCGACCTGCTCGTGGCTGTCGACGGCCAGCCGGTCGAGGCGGCGAAGGGGCCTGGTCCGCTGCTCGTCGGGGCGGCCGGCAAGCCGGTCGAGCTCACGGTCGTGCGACCGGGGGATGACAAGCCGCGGCGCTCGGTCGTGATACCGCTCGCCAACGACCAGCGGCTGCGCTACCAGGACTGGGTCGCGGGCAGGCGTCGGCTGGTCCGCGAGCTCAGCGGCGGCCGGGCCGGATACCTGCACGTGCCCGACATGGTCAGCGAGGGCTGGTCGGACTTCCACCGGGACCTGCGCGGCGAGATGGAAGCCGAGGCCCTGATCGTCGACGTGCGCGCCAACAGCGGCGGGCACACCTCGCAGCTCGTCGTCGAGAAGCTGGCCAGACGGGTGATCGGATGGGACACGGTCCGCCACGCCAGAGCGGAGAGCTATCCCTCCCAGGCGCCGCGCGGGCCGGTGGTCGCGATCGCCGACGAGTGGGCGGGCTCTGACGGCGACATCGTCACCGCCGCCATCCGGATTCTCGACATCGGCACGGTGGTCGGGGCGCGGACGTGGGGCGGGGTGATCGGCATCTTCGGCTGGCACAAGCTCGTCGACGGCACGTCGATGACGATGCCGAAGGCCTCGTTCTGGTTCAGGGAGTTCGGCTGGGGGGTTGAGAACTACGGGGTCGACCCCGACGTGGAGCTCATCATGTCGCCGGACGACTGGGCATCGGGGACCGACGTCCAGCTCGAGCGGGCCGTGCGGCTGGCCATGGACGCCCTGGCCGAGCGGCCGGCCGCCGCGCCCCCGAGCACCGCGGACCGCCCATCGCGACGGCGCCCTGCACTCCCGCCGCGTCCCGCGGCGGAACGGTAAGCACAGCCGCCGCGTCCCGCGGCGGGACGGCAACCACAGCGGCATCGGTCAGATCGGCAGGTTGTAGTTGCTCAGCCAGTGGATCTTCAGCCAGAGCATGGCGCTCGACCAGGCTCCGGTGACCTCGAGCACGCCGACCGCGACCAGGAGCAGCCCGCCGATCTTCGGGATCAGCGCGGCGTGGCGGCGGGCGAAGCCGAACAGGCTCACGCCGCGCTCGACCGCGAAAGCGACGACCAGGAACGGGATTCCCACGCCGAGGCCGTAGACGAAGGCCAGGATGGCGCCCCTGGCGGCGGTCCCCGTCGTCAGCGTCAGCGTGAGCACGGCGCTGAGCGTCGGGCCGATGCACGGCGACCAGCCGAGCCCGAAGAGCACTCCGAGCAGCGGCGCGCTGGCCAGGCCCGCCTTCGGGCGCAGGGACGGCTTCACGATCCGGCCGGAGAAGCTGAACCGGTCGAGGGCCCCGGCGAAGAGCAGGCCCAGCAGGATGAGCACCACCCCGAGGATCTGGCTGAGGCCCAGCGCGTGCGCCTGCTCGGTCGCGCCGAGGCTGCCGAAGGCGGCGCCGTAGCTGGCGAACAGCGCGGAGAAGCCCAGCACGAATAGCGCGGCGCCGAGAACCGCTCGGCCGCGGCTCGGACCAGGTGGCGCCAGTGGCACGACCGGGGCGGCTACGACCGCGGCGGCGGTTCCGGCGGCGGGGACGGCAGACGCGCGGGCCGCCTGGAGCCCCGATCCGTCCGGCGCCACCCGATCAGGTGCTGCGCCGGCCGAGCCCGCGCTGCCCGACTCCTGGCCCGCGCCGCCCGACTCCCGACCCGCGCCGCCCGGCCCCCGGCCCGCCGAGGCACCGGACATTCCGGTGATGTAGGACAGGTATCCCGGGACCAGCGGAAGCACGCACGGCGATAGGAAGGTCACGGTCCCGGCCGCCGCCGCGACCGGGATCGCGAGCAGCAGCGGCCCGGAGGAGACCAGGCTGCCGACGCTCATCGGACTCCTCCTGCCGCCATGGTCGATGTCGACATCTAACTTATCCGGCGCCGGTCCACGCGATTCCTCCGCGCCCCGCGGCCCCGGCCGGTCAGCTCAGGTTCTTCAGGGTGTCCTCGACGCCGCGGTGGAACGTCGGGTACGCGTAGATCATCTCGCGTAGCCGCTGGACCGGCACCCGGGCATGCACGGCCAGGGTCAGCATGCTCAGCACCTCGCCGCCGACCGGCCCGGCCGAGGTCGCGCCGACCAGCGCGCCGCGGCCCGCATCCTGGACGAGCTTGATGAAGCCCTCGTTGCCCGCCTTGTGGATCCAGCCCCTGGCCGAGGAAGGGACCTGCGACACGGCGGTCCTGAGGTCGAGTCCCTGGTCGCGTGCCTGCGCCTCCGACAGCCCGACCGAGCCGATCTCCGGGTCGGTGAACGTCACCCTCGGCACGGCGTGGTACTCGGCGGCGTGGTGCTCCTGGCCGAGGATGTCGGCGAGGACGATGCCCGCGTGGTACACCGACATGTGCGTGAACGCGCCGTGCCCGACGATGTCGCCGATCGCCCAGACTCCGGGAGCGGCCCGCATCCGGTCGTCGACCGGAATCGCGCGGGCCCTTTCGTCGATGCCGACCACCCCGGCGCCGACCTCGGCCAGCCTCGTGCGCCTCCCGGTCGCGATGAGCAGCTCAGAGCCGGACAGCTCCTCGCCGCCGGCCAGCGTGACCTGGAACGACTTGCCGTCGTGACTGACCTGGCTCGCGGCGACGCCGGTCCGCACCCCGATGCCCGCGGCCCGGAAAACTCTCGCGAGCAACTCGCCAGCTTCGGGCTCCTCGAGCGGCACCAGCCGGCCGAGCGCCTCCACCACCGTCACCCGGGCGCCGAACCGCGCGAACACCTGGGCCAGTTCCAGCCCGATCGATCCGCCGCCGAGCACGATCAGCGACTCGGGCAGCTGCGTCGCCCTGATCGCCTCCCGGTTGGTCCAGAACGGCGTCCCGGCCAGGCCGGGGATCGGCGGAACCGCGGGATCGGTCCCGGTCGCGATCACGATGCCCCGCCTGGCCAGCAGCAGATCGCTGCCGTCGCCACTCTCGCCAGCCGAGCCGCCCGCGCGATCCACCCTGACCTGGCCCGGCCCGGTGATCCGCCCGGTGCCGCGGAACAGGTGCCCGCCCTTGCCGGTGAACCTGTCCGCGGCGACCGTGTCATGCCAGTCGTCGGTTGCCTCGTCCCTGATCCGCTGAGCCACCGGCTGCCAGCTCGGCTCGACCGCGGCCCGGCCGGACATCCCGGCAACCCGGCCGGCCTCGGCCACCAGGTTCGCGGCGCGGATCATCATCTTGGACGGGACGCACCCGAAGTACGGGCACTCGCCGCCGACCAGCCGGGACTCGACGCCTGCCACGGCGAGACCGGCCTCGGCGAGCCGGCCGGCGAGGTCCTCCCCGCCGGGGCCCATGCCGATGACGATCACGTCGAACTCGTGCTCGCTCACGCTGTCCTCCAGGTCTGTCAGACCGGTCTGCTATGGATAGGGCAAGCACATCAGGGAATTACCGTGCCCGGCCGGCAGTTGGCAGACTCAAGTGCCCGGTGCCGCCCGAGATTCGCCTGGGAGATGGTGATTGAGCTGCCCGCCGACACTACAAGCGCCGGTCTGACCAGCGCAAACGCGAACTCCGCCCGCGAGGCGGAGTCGCCGATATCTGAGCCGGACGCCGAAGGGCTGATCCGGGCAATCTGCTTCAAAACCGGTCCACCCGGAGCCATCGGCGCCGAGCTCGAATGGCTAGTGCTCGACTCATCGAACCCGACGCTGATTGTTCCATTTGAGAAGATTCGTGAAGTTCTAGCGCCGCTCGGCAGGCCGGGCGCACTGCCCGGAGCCGGCCGCCTGACCCTGGAGCCAGGCGGCCAGGTCGAACTCAGCACAGCTCCAGCCACGGACCTCAGCGACTGTGTCGCCGCGGCGAGCGGCGACCTCGCGGTCCTGCACGAGGCATTCGGCGAAGCCGGCCTCGTTCTCACCGGTCATGGCATTGATCCGCTCCGGCGGCCAAGCCGGGTACTGGAGATGCCGCGGTACGCGGCCATGGAAGAGTACTTCGACCGTGACGGCTACTGGGGCAGGCTCATGATGTGCAGCACGGCCTCGGTCCAGGTCTGCGTCGACGCCGGCCTCGAAGACGGCGGCACATCCGGCTACGTGTTCCGGTGGCGGCTGCTGCACGCGCTGGGGCCCGTGCTGGTTGCGGCGTTCGCGAACTCGCCGCTCCGCCGTGGCCAGCCCACCGGATGGAAGTGCACCAGGCAGCTCGTGTGGTCCAGGCTCGACCCTTGCCGCACCCGGCCGCCGGCCGGCGCCGAGCCTCGCTCGGCGCCCGGACCGGCTGGAGTGGCGGGAGCGGCGGCGAACGGCCGCGCGGACGCGCGCGAGCACTGGGTGCGGTACGCGATGGACGCCGATGTGCTGTGCGTGCGGCACCCTGACGGCCAGCCGTGGACGGTCCCTGCCGGGCTCACCTTCAGGAACTGGCTGCGCAGTGCTGACCGGCACCGGGCCGGCCAGCCGCGCCCGCCCAGCAACACCTGCGGGCCCCTGGGCACCGGCCCCACCGCCGACGACCTCAGCTACCACCTGTCCACGCTGTTCCCGCCGGTACGGCCGCGCGGCCACCTCGAACTGCGGATGATCGATGCCCAGCCTGGCGAGGGCTGGATCGTGCCGGTCGCCGTGGTCGCGGCCCTCGCCGACGACCCGGCAGCCGCCGATGCCGCGATGGCCGCGACCGAGCCGGTCTGGCACGGCCGCGACGGCCGCCCGTGGGTGCGCGCGGCCAGGCTCGGCCCGGCCGACCCGGCACTGGCCAGGGCCGCCCAGCGATGCTTCGAGGCGGCCGATGCCTCGCTCGCCAGATCGAGCGCCCCCCTGCCGATCAGGCGGGCGGTCGCCGAGTTCGCCGACCAGTACGTGCGACGGGGCAGGTGCCCCGCCGACGACATCCTCGACACCATCGGAAACCGGGAAGGACAGTCATGACCATCGCCGCCGAAGCCAGCACGCTGCGCGACGAGATCGCGGCCCGGCTGGGTGCCGCCAGGAAGCGGACCCAGGGGCTGACCGACTGCCTGGACGAGGCCGACCTGGTCCGCCAGCACTCTCCGCTGATGTCCCCGCTGGTCTGGGACCTCGCTCACATCGCCAACCAGGAAGAGCTCTGGCTGCTCCGCGGTGTCGGCGGGCGGGACCCGATGCACCCGGAGATCGACCCGCTGTATGACGCCTTCGAGCACCCGCGGGCCAAGCGGCCCGCCCTTCCGCTGCTGCCTCCCGCCGAGGCGCGCGGCTACGCGCGCCAGGTCCGCGGCCGCGTGCTCGACCTGCTCGAGCGGGCCAGCTTCACGACCGGGCCGCTGGTCGATCGCGGCTTCGTGTTCGGGATGATCGCGCAGCACGAGCAGCAGCACGACGAGACGATGCTGGCCACGCACCAGCTCAGGCGCGGCGGCCCCGTGCTGAGCGCCCCGCCACCCGGGTCGGCACCCGCCGACGTGCTCAGGCTCCCCGCCGAGGTGCTGGTTCCCGGCGGCCCGTTCACGATGGGCACCTCCACCGAGCCGTGGGCGCTGGACAACGAGCGGCCTGCCCACGTCGTCGACCTGCCGCCGTTCCACCTGGACACCGCGCCGGTCAGCAACGCCGCCTACGCCGAGTTCATCGCCGAGGGCGGCTACGACGACCAGCGGCTGTGGAACCCGCAGGGCTGGGAGTACCGCCGGAAGGCGAACCTGACCGCGCCGTTGTTCTGGGAGCAGGGCGGAGCTGGCCAGTGGCTGCGCCGCAGGTTCGGCGTCACCGAGCCGGTGCCGCCCGCCGAGCCGGTCATGCATGTCTGCTGGTACGAGGCGGACGCGTACGCGCGCTGGGCCGGACGGCGGCTGCCGTCCGAGGCCGAGTGGGAGAAGGCAGCCAGATTCGACCCCGGGTCGGGCCGGTCCCGCCGCTATCCGTGGGGTGACGCCGACCCGGCACCGACCCACGCCAACCTCGGCCAGCGCCACCTGCAGCCCGCCCCGGCCGGCAGCTACCCGCAGGGCGCGGCGCCGTCCGGCGCCAGGCAGCTGATCGGCGACGTCTGGGAATGGACGGCCAGCGACTTCCTGCCGTACCCGGGCTTCGTCGCATACCCGTACAAGGAGTACTCCGAGGTGTTCTTCGGCCCCGACCACAGGGTGCTGCGCGGCGGCGCGTTCTCCGCCGACCCGGTCGCGTGCCGCGGCACATTCAGGAACTGGGACTACCCGATCAGGCGGCAGATCTTCGCCGGCTTCCGCACCGCCCGCGACGCGGACCTCGCCTGATGTGCCGGCACTTCGCCTATCTCGGCGAGCAGGTCAGTATCAAGTCGGTGCTGTTCGACCCGCCGCACAGCCTGGTCGAGCAAGCCTGGGCGCCGCGCTGGCAGAAGCACGGCACCATGAACGTCGACGGGTTCGGCGTCGGCTGGTACGCCGACGGGGACCCGGTCCCGGCGAGATATCGCAGGACCGGCCCGATCTGGTCCGACGACTGCCTGCCCGACCTGGCCAGGGTCACCCGTACCCGGGCGATGCTGTGCGCTGTCCGCTCGGCATCGGTCGGCACCGACACCAGCGCGGCGGCGGCCGCACCCTATGCCCACGGCAAATGGCTTTTCAGCCTTAACGGAGCTCTCGTGGGCTGGTCGGCTGCGGCGGGCGGGTCGACCAGGCCGCGGCGCCGCACGGCGGCGCCGACCAACGCCGACCGGGCCGTCCGGGCCGGCGCCGAGCCTGGCCTGCGGTCGGCGGCCAGGAGGGCCGAGGCGGCCGGGGAGTCGATCACCCAGCCTGCCCCGAGCGTGCCTGCCCATCTCGCCGAGGCCGCGGCCGCTGTGCTCCGGCTGGCCGAGGCCCTGCCGGCGGCCGACCTGCTCCGGCTGCAGGCCAGGTGCGACACCGCGCTGCTGTGGGGAATGGTGCTGCCCAGGCTGCGAGCGGGGGAGCGGCTGGCCGACGCCCTGGCAGGAACGGTCACCGACATCTGGGCGGCGGGCGGCACCGGCCGGTTCAACCTGCTGCTCACCGACGGAGCGGTGATCGCCGCCACGGCCGCAGGAGACTCGCTGTGCTACCGGCACCGCCCGGACGGGGTCATCGTCGCCTCCGAGCCATCCGACGACGACCCCGACTGGCACACGGTGCGCGACGGCAGCGTGGTGGAGGCGACGACGGCGGGTGTGACCGTATGGCCGCTCACCCCGGTGGCGCTCGCCGGGCAGGCCCGGCCGGCCGGGCGCGCCGGGCGGGCCGGGACGGCAGGTCACCAGAACGGGGAGGCGGCGGCACGGCGTTGACGGGCATTCAGATCGACCGGAGACTGCCGGAGCGGTTCTTCGAGGCGTCGCTGCGCGCCGACGTGCTGGCCGGCCTGACGGCCACGCCGAAGACGCTGCCGCCGAAGTGGTTCTACGACGAGCGGGGCAGCGAGCTGTTCGACAAGATCACCCGTCTGGACGAGTACTATCCGACCCGCGCGGAGCGGGAGATCCTGGCCGCGGCCGCCGCCGAGATCGCCGCGACAGCCCGGGCGGCGGCGCTCGTCGAGCTCGGATCGGGCACGGCCGACAAGACCAGGCTGCTGCTCGACGCGCTCCGCGACGTGGGCACGCTGGCCACTTACGTCCCGGTCGACGTAAGCGAGTCGGCGCTGATCACGGCGGCCACCAGGATGCAGGAGCGCTACCCGGGCCTGCGGGTCCAGGCGGTGCTCTCCGATTTTCAAGAACATCTCGGACTCCCAGAGTCGGGCGGTCCCCGGCTCGTGGCGTTCCTCGGCGGGACGATCGGCAACCTGCTGCCCGCCGAGCGGGCGGCCTTCCTCGCCAGCCTGCGTGCCCGGCTTCGGCCCGGCGACGCGCTGCTGCTCGGCACCGACCTGGTCAAGGACCCGGACGTGCTGGTCGCCGCCTACGACGACGCGGCCGGGGTGACGGCCGAGTTCAACAAGAACATCCTGCGTGTGCTGAACGCCGAGCTCGACGGCAACTTCGACGTCGACGAGTTCGAGCACGTCGCGGTCTGGGACGCCGCGGCCGAGTGGATCGAGATGCGGCTTCGGTCGGCCGTCGACCAGACCGTGGTGCTGCGGGCGATGGGGCTGAGCGTCCGGTTCGCCGCTGGTGAGGAGATGCGGACGGAGATCTCGGCGAAGTTCCGCCGGGACGGGATAGCGAGCGAGCTGGCCGCCGCCGGGCTGGACCTGCGGTCCTGGTGGACCGACTCGCAGGCCAGGTTCGGCCTGTCGCTCTCGGTGCCCGTCTAGGAGCCGCGTCCGCGACGGCGGCGCGCCGCACCTAGCGCTCGGCTGGGCGCGGTCCTATCACCGCCGGGCGGCGCAGCGGACGCAGGTCGACGCGGCCGGCCTGGCCTCCAGTCGCTCGGCCCCGATCGGCTGGCCGCAGCGCTCGCAGACCCCGAAGCCGCCTTCGTCCAGCCGGCGCAGTGCCGCGTCAATCTCGGCGAGCCGGCCGCGCGCCTGGCTGGCCAGAGCGGCGATGTGCTGCCGCTCGTACGCGATCGTCGCGCCCTCGGGGTCGTGCTCGTCGTCGGTGTTCGCCTGGCTCGCCGACTCAACCACGGCGGCGAACTCCCGCTCCAGGCCGGCCAGTCGCTCGGTCGTTGCCGACCGGTCGGCGGCCAGCCTGGCCCGTGCCAAGCCGCTGGTCACGGCTCTTCGGGCAGCGGTCCCGAGCCCGCACCGGCCTGGGTTCCGCCCGTCGCGTCTGAGGTCTCGATCGCCCGGAACCGCCAGCGCGCCAGTTCGGCGCCGTTGACCTCGAGCAGTGCGGAGTAGTCGCCAGGCCGGTCGAGAATGAAGTTGGTGACGAGCGCCGCGACCGGCATGACCGTGAAGTCGCCGACCCGCATGTTGGGCGCGGTCCCGACCCGGAACTGGCCCTCGAACCGCGCGGTCAGCGGCCGCCCGTCGGCGTCTTCGAACGTCACGGCGAACGCGTGGCCCTGGTGGTGCTGGCGCCACGGTATGTGCAGCACAGCAGCTAATCCGAAGGCCCTGACCAATGGGTACTCGGCGCTGTAGACCTGGTTCCAGAACCCGCCGTTGACGTAGAGCTTCCCGTTCTCGACCACCGCGTGGTCAGCGAGGAAGAAGGCGCACGCCTGGATATCCTCAGGCATCGGCTGCTCCGTCATAGGACTAACCTATGTGGCCGGCCGATGTAGCGATGACTTCCGTTCCCGGCGGACGTTGTATCAGCCAGTACCGACTGAGAGCCCATTGACGCACCGAGCCCGACCCGAGGAGGACCTTGATGTCTGACCAGCTGACCGATGAAGGCCTCGGACGGCTGCGCGCGGTAGCGCGGCGGCACGTGGGCGACGACCGGGTCCCCGGCCTGGTGGCGCTGGTCGCGTGCGGCGACCAGGTCCACGCGGAGGCGCTGGGAACGCTGTCGATCGGCGGCGCCCCGGTCGCCAGGGACTCGCTGTTCCGGATCGCGTCGACGACCAAGCCGATCACGGCGGCGGCAACGCTCGCGCTAGCCGGCGAAGGCCTGCTTGACCTGGACGCGCCGATCGACGCCGTGCTGCCCGAACTGGCCGACCGTCGGGTACTGACCCGGATGGACGGGCCGCTCGACGACACGGTCCCTGCGCGGCGCGCGATCACCACCAGGGACCTGCTGACCTTCACCTTCGGCTTCGGCATGATCATCGAGATGTTCTTCGCGCCGGAACCGTGGCCGGTGGTCGCGGCGGCCGAGGAGCTGAGGCTGTCGACCATCGGGCCGCCCGAGCCCAACGTGCAGCCGGACCCGGACACCTGGATCGCCGGGCTCGGCAGCCTGCCGCTGCTGGCGCAGCCCGGGGAACGGTGGATGTACAACACAGGGGCGTCGGTGCTCGGCGTGCTGCTGGCACGCGCGGCCGGCCAGCCGATCGGCGATGTGCTGCGAACCCGCATTTTCGAACCGCTCGGCATGAGCGACACCGGGTTCTGGACGACGGCGACCGACCGCCTCGCTACCTCCTATCAGCCGACACCGGACGGCCTTGCCGTGCGCGACGAGCCGACGGGCGCCTGGAGCCGGCCGCCCGCGTTCGGCGACGGCGCGGCCGGCCTGGTCTCGACAGCGGACGACCTGCTGGCCTTCGCCGGGATGCTGCTGCGCGGCGGCACCGGAGTGCTGTCGGCCGATGCCGTCCGCGCGATGACGACCGATCAGCTCACACCGGAGCAAAAGGCTCGCGGCGGCCTCGGGCCCGACTTCTTCGACGGCCAGTCCTGGGGTTTCTGCCAGGCGGTGCGCGACTGCGGCGCGTTCGGCTGGGATGGCGGCCTCGGCACGTCCTGGCTGGTAGACCCGTCCAGGGACCTCACGATCATCGTCCTGACCCAGCGCATGTGGGAGACCTCGCAGCTTCCGCCCGTGCACACAGAGATACAGGCAGCCGCCTACGCGGCACTCGCCTGATTTGTGTCGACGCCCGCCCGGCTGATTTGTGTCGACGCTAACGCCCGGCCGAAGCGTCCGGCCGGTCTACGCGGCGGACGCGTCCGCAGGCACAGCGCTTCCGCCCCGCAGGCACAGCGCTTCAGTCCCGCCGGCACAGCGCTTCGACCCCCGTCGGCACGACTCGCACCCGTTTCATACCTTTAATACCGAAACGCAACGACGATATCGTCGGCAGCCGAGTGCCCTCTAGCACTGCCCACGACTTGGCGTCACTTCGGTGCCCGGTTTTTCCCGTTTTGCGGAACCGTAACTCGTGATAAGAGGCATTTCGCCGCTGGAAGCAGGTCAGCCGGTCTGCCGGAAGCCGTGCCGGGGTGCTCAGGCCAATGCCTGGCCCGCTGGTTAGCTTGTTCGGGTGGCCCGCCGCGACCGGATCGACCTGGAACTGGCGCGGCGATTCGCGCTGGCCCTCCCAGGGGCCAGCGAAGAGCCGCACTTCGACATGGTGTCCTTCCGGGTACGCGGCAAGATCTTCGCGACCGTGCCCCCCGATGAGGAATACCTGCACGTCTTCGTCCACGAGGCGGAGGTGCTGGCCTGCGTTGCGGAGGACCCTCGCGCGTTCGAGCCGCTGCTGTGGGGACGCAAGGTCAGGGGAGTGCGAGTCGCGCTATGCCAGGCGCAGCCAGAGCGAGTGCGGGAGCTGATCGAGGAGTCCTGGCGGCGCAGGGCCCCGGTCCGGCTGGTGGGCGGAGTTCGATAAGCCGGGACCTGGCGAGAGCCGCTGAGCCCGCCCGCGATCGGCCCTATCCCGCGATCGGCCCTATCCCGCGATCGGCGGAGCCCATCCCGGCCGCGGAATGAGACAGAACGGGTGCCCCGCCGGGTCGGCGAGGACGTTCGCGCCCTCCGCGCTCCCTTCCAGTCGCCTTGCGCCGATCGCCAGGACGCGCTCGGCGGCGGCCGGCACGTCATCGACCATGATGTCGAGGTGGAACTGCTGCGGGACCGCATTGTCCGGCCAGGTTGGCGGCGTGTGGTCCGGGGCGAGCTGAAACGCCAGGCCGGAGGTCCGGTCGTTGGCGGCCACCACGACGAAGTCGTCGCTTGAGTACGTGACAGGCAGTCCAAGCAACTCTGCGTAGAAGGCGGCCAGCCCGGCTGGATCAGGACAGTCGATGACGATGTGGTGCATTCTGCCGATCAACGGAGCAGGCCCTTCCTCGTCACTCGACTGCGACCTTCGCAGGCCCGGCCTCGATGCGCTCGCGCATCGCCGCCACCCGGTCGGCCAGGTCTTCCTGGACGCCCCATCTGGTCTCCAGCCACCAGGTGGACCCGGCCTGCGCCCAGCCGGCCACCTGTGCCCGCGCCGCCGCCGGGTCACCGGCCGGGGTCTCGCCGTCGGCGACCACATCGACCCCAGGCCCGGCACCGTGCTCGATCAGCCAGTCCCTGGCGGCCCGCGTGTCGGCTGGCCCCGCTTCCCGGCCTGCCAGCCGGTACTGAGGGATTACCCCGTCGCAGCGCAGTGCCCGGCGCATCGACTTCTCGGCAGGCCACACGCCGACCACCCACAGCGGGATGCGCTCCTGGACCGGGCGCGCCGCGGCGGCCAGATCCATCCGGCCAGACTGGAACCGGTAGTGCCTCCCCTCGTACCGGCCTCGGCCCTCCCAAAGCGCGCGGATCAGGTCGATGCCCTCATCGAGCATCTCCGCCCGGCCGCGCAGGTCGGTCACCTCTCCTGTGTCGGGCAGCTCCGTGTCGGTCGCGCCGACCCCGACGGCCAGGATGACGCGGCCGCCGGATAGCTGATCGACGGTCGCGACCTGGCTGGCGACCTTCCACGGCCGGCGCCACGGCAACGGCGTCAGCATGGTGCCGAGCCTGACCCGGGAAGTCCTGACCGCGATCGCGGCGAGCAGGCTCCACGGATCCACCCCGTACGCCGCCTCCCAGGTGAATACCCCGTCCCAGCCCGCCCGCTCGGCCAGTTCGCCAAGCTCGAGTTGCTCGGTGGCCGTGCCGCCGGGCAGCACGACTCCGTACCGCATTGTGTTAGACGTCATGGCATCGTCTTACCAGCTGCCACCGACAAGCAGACCGCGCACGATAGCAGCAGATACCGTTTGCTGCTCGGCGCCGCGCTGGCCTGCGCCCGGCCGCTCACGCCGTCTCAGGCTGCGTCGTGGAACACGAGCGCGAGGGTGAAACGCTCCCCGGAGCGGATCACCGAGACGCCGTGACGAACCGGTGCGGCGGACCAGCCGCGCTTGGACTCCACGGGCCGGTCGCGTGTGGTGAAGACGAGACCGTGGCCATGCGGAATGAGCGTTGCTGTCGCTCGAGACTGCGCCCGCGGGCGCTGCTCGTAGAGCAGGAACTCGCCGCCGGTGTGGTCGACGCCGGGGTTGCTGAGGTTGATGACGACCTGGAGTGGGAACACGAGGTCGCCGTAGAGGTCACGGTGCAGCGCGTTCCAGTCGCCCGCGCCGTACTTGAGAAGGATCGGGGTCGACTTCGTCTGCCCGGCCGAGTGGCACATGTCAAGCCACTCGTCGAGCGTGTCCGGCCACGGGGTCTCGCGTCCCATCTTCGTCCACCATTCCCGCGCGATCGGGAGCAGCCGAGGGTAGAGCGCCTGCTTCAGCGCGACGACGGCGTCAGGGAACGGCTGGGCGAAGTAGCGGTACTCGCCCTCGCCGAAGCGGTGCCGACCCATGTTGATCGTGGACCGGAAGCGGGAGTCGTCGGTGTAGAGGGCGGCGATCTCGGCAGCCTCGTCGGGAGACAGGACAGGCCCGGTCAGGGCGCAGCCGTAGCTGTCGAGGTCGGTCTTGATCGCGGCCCAGTCAGCGCTCTCGACACGCTCCGCCCAGTGACCCGCGATGCCCGATGCGCCGGGCGCCGGTGCGATCGTACGTGCTGCTGTGGTGGTCATGCCGTTGCCTCCAGGGTCAGCAGGGTGCGTTTGGCGTCGGGGCCGCCGAGATAGCCGCCCATGCCGCCGTCGGAACGGACGACGCGGTGGCAGGGCACGATTACGGGCAGCGGGTTCGTGGCGCAGGCGGTGCCGACGGCGCGGACGGCCTTGGGGTTGCCGGCCAACTGGGCGACGGTGCCGTAGGTGGCGGTCTGCCCGTAGGCCACGTCCGTAGCCAGGTGTTGCAGCACGGTGGCGCGGAATCCGGCCGACAGGCGCCAGTCCAGGGCGAGGTCGAACGAGCGCCGCCGTCCGGCGAAGTACTCGTCCAGCTCCCGTGCCGTGGCGTCGAGGCGGGTGGGCGCCGCCAGGATGCGAGGGCTGATCCTGTCCGCGAGCGTCTGCAGCACCGCGTAGTGGTTCTCGCTGGCGTAGGCGACGCGGACGAGTCCGAGCTCGGTGGCCGCCAGGAGCAGCGTCCCGACGGGGGTGTCGACGGTGCGATAGGCGATGTCCAGGACCCCGCCGACCTCAGCGGCCGCGGCGAGGCGCTCGTGCAGTGCCGTCAGGTGCGCGGGTGTGGCGGCCAGGGCCTGCGCCAGGTCGCCGGGCACATCGGGGCTGTTCATCGTTGTTCTCCTGTGATGCCGGATGCGGTGGTGCCGGGTTCGGTGATGCCGGGATACGAGCGTCGGAGGGCGGCGATGCCGTCGGCGCTCGCGCGCCTCGCAGCGTCGGTGGTGCCGCCAAGGATGGCGGCCACGTCGGCGTACGGGAGGCTGGCGAGGTAGTGGTACGCGACGGCCTGCTTCTGCTTGGCGGGCAGCTTCGACATCGCCTCGACCAGATCAAGGTCGCGAGCGTCTGCCCCTGGTGCTGCGCAGGCCTCCGGGACTTCATCGACGGGGATGGCCCGGCGCGCCGCAGCGCGGGTGACGTCGACGGCCTTTCGATGCGCGATCGTGACCAGCCACGCCTCGACGTTGGCGTCGGCCGGGAGATCCGGATACGCCTTCATCGCCGACAGAAACGTCTCCGACCAGGCATCGTCCGCCTCCCCAGGACCGAGCACCGCGAGACAGACCCGCAGGACGGTCGGGCCATGATCTGCGACCACGGTCTCGAAGGACTGTTTCTTCATCACACCCTGTAGACGCGCCGTCCGGCAGGTTCGTGAGATGGCTCCGGTTGCATTCGGTGGCTTTATTGTCGGTGCCCGAGCGAACGTGAGGTGGCATCTCACCGCTCGGCCAGCTGACCCTGGTGCGCGATGCCGACGGCATCCAGGGCCTGTACTTCCCGCGCCACTGGCACATGCCGAACGAGGCGAGCCGCGGATCGCAGGCAGAGGACGGCTTCGACGAGACCACCACCCAGCTCGCCGAGTACCTGAGCGGAACGCGCCGCGAGTTCGACCTGCCGCTCGTCGCGTACGGCGACGATTTCCAGCGCCTGGTGTGGGCGCACCTCCAGCAGATCCCGTACGGCGAGACCGTGACCTACGGCGAGCTCGCGACACGAGTCGGCGGCGACGCGACCGCGCAGCGGATCGGAGCCGCAGTGGGCCGCAACCCGCTGCGCATCCTCATTCCCTGCCACCGGGTCGTTGGGGCGCGGCGGGAAGCTGACCGGTTACGCAGGCGGCACCGGACGCAAGCGGCACCTGCTCGAAATGGAGAGCGAGCAGGTCGCGATCTCCGCTCGCACCCCGCTGCAGCCCGCCTTGATGCCGGGCTTCTGGTGACCTGCAGGTCGACCCGGCCGTCGGCGACCCCGGCGTGCATCGACCCTTCGCCACCGACCCGCGCCAGCCGCGCACCAGGTATTGCCCTATCGTCTGCTCATGCTGACGCTGTCGCAGCGCCGCGTGCTGGCCGCGATCGACGCCGACCTCGCCCGGCTGATCCGCTACGACGACGAGTCGCTCGTGCACGACAACTGGATCAGGCAGCGTTACGACTGCGGCTGCTACCCGGCCTACGGGCCGGCCAGGTCGGCGACTGTGCGCACCGCCTGGCACGAGGCTGGCCACGCCGTCGCCGCGATCGCCGGCGGCGCGCAGTTCAGTTCGGCCAGCATCTGGCACGGAAGGGACTCAGAGGGACGAGTGCATCGCATCAGGGGAGCAACGGACACCTCGTTCGTGATCGATGCGGCGGGCCAGATCGCCGAGCGGCTGATGGCCTGGACCATGCTGTCCGACGATGACGAGCTCAGGCGCTGGTTGCGCACGTGGCGGGCGGACGGCGGGGACGCACGCCGGTTCCGGCGCGCGATCGGCGGGCGGTTCGCCGGTGACGAGATCGGCGCATGGCGGCACAGCGAGGCCGTGCTGGTCCCGTTGCGGCCCAAAATACGGCACCTCGCCCGGGCGCTGCTCGTGTATCCGCGGCATCTGCCCTACGCGGTGGTCGCGGCGCTCGTGGATCACGATGAGTAGGCTGGTCGCCGCACGGTCGCCGGCGGCCGCTTCGCGACCGATCAAGCTGACTCGAGAGGACGACGATGCAAAGCGTGCGAGCCGGCCTGCTCGCGAGCGCGATGGCGTGCGGTGCGATCGTCGCGGCGACGGCCGGCCCGGCGGTGGCCTCGCCCGCGGGTGCGCAAGCGGTCCGGGGCCCTGCCGCGCACAGCGTGGTACTGGTCAACCAGCCTGCCAGGTTGGTATGCGCCGGTCACAGGTTCACCGCTGGCGTGTGGTTCCAGCGGACCTCGGGCGGTTCTGACAGGTATCGGGTCGCGGTGTCCGGCCCGCGTCACCGGCGGTTCTTCTACCGCGCGGGCAAGGCTCCATCGGCGCGCTGGCGGTTGTGGCGGGTGCTGGCCGGTCGGGCGGGAAAGTACCGCACGGTCTATTCCGGACACCGGCCGGGTTCGAGCGCGTGGACCAGGTACGTGGCCGTGACCCGCGCCCGTCGCTGCTATGACCGCTGAGGGCAGCACCGAGCGGGTCGGCCCGCCGGTCACCGCGGGGGAGCGCGAGATGCTGCGCGCCTTTCTCGACTACCACCGCTCGACGCTCGCCGTGTTCGGCTTCGGCGAGACATTCCTGGCCCCGACGGCGTCCCCGCTGGTGAACAGCCTCGCCGATGATCGGGCCCGCGGCCGAGCCAACGCCCTGGTCGGCATGGCGTACTTGGTCGCCTTCGTGGCGTCGCCCGCGATCTGCACGGGGATGATCGCCGCCGGGCTTGCCGCTGCCTGGATCGGCCTGCTGTGCGGCCGCTGTCTCGGCGCGGTTCTGCTCGGGCTGCGGCTCGGCCGTCTGCTGCAGCCGCACCAGGGCCGGCTGCAGGTCGCGAGGTGCCCGCAGCCGGGCCCGCTCTTCGCTGAGCCCGCTGGCGGTCGCGCCGGGCGATAGGCTGCCGGCATGCCATCCCCGGCTCTGCTCGCCGTCTTCGCGCTCGCCACGTTCGTGCTGACGGCCACGCCTGGGCCCGGCGTGCTCTACGTGGTCGGGCGCTCGGTCGGCGGCGGCCGCCGGTCCGGCCTGGCCTCGATGCTCGGCATCGAGACCGGCGAGGCCGTCTATATTGCCGGGGCCGCGCTCGGCATCACCGCGCTGCTCGCGACGTCGGCGATCGCGCTGTCCGTGCTGCGCTACGGTGGCGCGGCGTACCTCGTCCTGCTCGGGATCCGGGCCTGGCGGCAGGACGCGGAGCAGGCCGAGGGCGGGGATGAGGCTGGTGCCCGCGCCGCCAGGCGCGGGCTCTGGGGAGCCTACGGCCGCGGGTTGGTCGTCCAGTTGCTCAACCCGAAGGTCGCGGTATTCTTCCTCGCCTACTTCCCGCAGTTCGTCCGGCCCGGGCAGCCGGTCGCACCGCAGGTTGCCCTGCTCGGCGCCGTCTACCTGGCGATCGCCGTAGGCACCGATGCGTGTTACGTGCTGCTCGCCTCGTGGCTGGCCGACCGGCTGGCCAGGACTACGCGGGCGCGGCGCCGCCGGTCCCGGTTCAGCGCGCTCATGTACTTCGCGCTGGCCGCCGCCGCTCTGCTGGTCGGCGATCGCGGGGCCGCCGCACGCGCGGTCGGCCAGGCAACCTAGGACGTGCCCTGGACACCGCGGTGGAACCGCCGCGATGTGACAGGGCCGCGATGTGACAGGGCCGCGATGTCACAGGGCCGCGATGTGACAGGGTAGGGGGCATGCCGGCTGGTTCTGCACATCGCACCGTGACGGTCCGCCGGGTCGGGAGCGGGCGGTTTGCCGTCAGCAACGACCGCGGCGGCGAGATCTTCTTCGGCACCGGCGACGGGCCTGACTTCACCCCGACCGAGCTGCTGCTCGCCGCGATCGGCGGCTGCACGTCCATCGACGTCGACATCCTCACCTCGCGCCGGGCAGAGCCCGACTCCTTCGAGGTCAGCGTCGACGCCGAGAAGGTGCGGGACGACGCGGGCAATCGCCTCGCCGATATCGTCGTGACGTTCCGGATCGCGTTCCCCGACACCGCGGCGGGCGGCGAGGCCCGGGCGGTGCTGCCCGACGTGGTGCGCAAGTCGCACGACAGGCTCTGCACCGTCGGGCGCACCATCGAGGTCGGCACGCCGATCGCGACCCGCATCGAGTAACGGTGCCGCCGAACCCGACTGGCCCGGCCGCGGCGGGCGGTGCCCCGGCGGGCGGTGCCCCGGCGGATCCTGACCTGCGCGCGGTGGATGCCCATCAGCATGTCTGGGACCTGGCTGCCCGGCCCCAGCCGTGGCTCGAGCTCCCCGGCAACGAGCCGCTGATGCGGAACTACTCAGAAGCCGACCTGCGGCCTCTGGCCAGGGCCGCGGGCGTGACCGCGACCGTGGTCGTGCAGACCGTCACCGACCCAGCGGAGACGCCCGAACTGCTCGCGCTCGCCAACGCCAGCGACCTGGTCGCCGGCGTCGTCGGCTGGACGGACCTGGAGTCGGCCGGGGTGGCCGACGCGCTCGCGGCGCTCGCCGAGCGGCCAGGCGGTGACCTGCTGCGCGGGATCCGCCATCCGGTCCTGATCGAGGAAGATCCGGACTGGCTGCGGCGGCCCGCGGTGCTGGCCGGGCTGGATGCGGTTGGCGCTGTCGGGCTCTGCTACGACCTGGTCGTCCCCGCCGACCTGCTGCCCGCCGCCGCCGACGCGGCCGCGGCCTGCCCGGGCCTGCTCTTCGTGCTCGACCATCTCGGCAACCCGGTCATCGGCCCGCAGCCCGATGAGCTCTGGATGTCCGATATCCGCGGGTTGGCCGCCCTGCCGAACACGGTCTGCAAGCTGTCCGGTGTGCTCGGCGAGCCGCCGCCCGCAGGCGCGCGCCGCCACGGCCGCGACGCGGTCGCCCACCTCGTCCCCTACTACGAGACGGTGATGGCCGCATTCGGGCCCGACCGGCTGATGTTCGGCTCGGACTGGCCGGTCTGCACGCTGTCGGCGTCTTACGCGCAGGTGGTCGACGCGGCCAGGGCGCTGACCAGCGGCCTCAGCCCGCTCGAGCGGTCAGCCATTTTCAGCGGAACGGCACGCCGCGTCTACGGTCTGCGCCGCTAGCGGCCAACGGGTCGACCGTGACCTCGGACCCGAACGGCCGGCTCTGGGTCGCCCGGTACACCGGACGACCGCGCTGTTCGTCCGGCGCTCGGACACCCCTTGCACTTGCAAAGCGGCCGTCCCGGTCAGTACGCAGCCGTCGCGGGGCTGGTGCTCGGCGCCAGGCCGCCGCTCGAGCTGCTGATCGTCGACAGCGAGATCGTCGTCGAGCGCGACCAGACAGTCCGAGGAACATCGATGTGGCAGCGGCGTTCGCCGGCGAACCACGGTGCCACATCGATGTTGGTGATCGGGCCGACCTTGGGACATCGCCGCGCATACCCTCGCGAATGTGCACCGGGTTCCGCTGCCGGTAGGGACGTCCCCGCTGTGGCAGATCTACCTCAGCGCTCAGTCGGCCGACGGCCAGTGCGCCTGCCGGGCCGGCGGTGAGGTCAGGTAGGACGCCAGGCCCCGGATGAAGACATCCAGGCCCCACTCGAACCTGTCGTCACTGTCCCCGGCGACCATCTGGTCGGCGAGAGCCACGGTGTTCGGGAACTCGTCGCGCGGCAGCGACTTCAGCCACTGGCTGGCCTGCGCGGAGAAGTCGCCGGGCTCGGCGACCGGGGTGACGTCCAGCTCGTGCGCGAACGCCGCGACGTACAGACTGCCGAGGTCTCCGGCGAAGACCGCTACCTGGTCGGGGATCCCGGCCGAACGCAGAGCGGCCAGCATGCGCTCGACCCCGGCCAGCATGCTCGGGCCGAACGGAACCCTGCCTAGGGTGAGCCCCGCCACGCCAGGGTGGCGCCGGAAGACCCCGAGCGTCTCCCGTGCCCAGCCGCGCAGCATGTCCTGCCAGTCCTGGCCGGCCTGGGGAAACGAGATCTCCGTCATGATCTGCTCGAGGACCAGCTGGACCAGCTCCTCCTTGTTGGCGACGTAGCCGTACAGGGATGACGCCGAAACCCCGATCTCGTCGGCGACCCGCCGCATGGTGAGCGCGTCGCCGCCCTCCGACTCGACCACCTTGAGCGCGGCGGTCACCACGACGTCCCGGCTGAGCTGTGGCCTCGGCGCATGGCCGCGCTTGGGCGCGGAGCGCCACGGCGGCTCGGGCGGCGTGACTCGCGGACGTGCGGGTCCGCCCGCGGCCGGTTCACCCTTGGCCCGGCCACCTGGGACCCTTGGCCCGGCCGGGGTCTGCTCAGCCGTCTCGTCCATACCTAACAGTGTACTTGACGTGAACAGTGTTCTATAGTAAACGTTGTTCGTGTCTAGAACAGTGTTCGTTACGAGAACATCGTTAGGAGAGTGGAAGGATGACGACCAGCTCGACGGGCCTGGTAGAGGCCGAAGGCCTGCGCAAGACCTACAAGTCAGACGTGGTGGCGCTGGACGGGCTCACCTTCTCCGTCGCCGCCGGCAGCGTGTACGCGCTGCTCGGCCCGAACGGTGCGGGCAAGACGACGACCGTCAGGATCCTCACGACGCTGTCGAGGCCCGACGAGGGCAGCGCGCGGGTAGCGGGCATCGACGTGCTCAAGCGCCCCGGCCAGGTTCGGTCGGTGATCGGTTCGGTCAGCCAGCACACCGGCGCCGTGAGCCAGCTCACCGGCCAGGAGAACCTGACCATGCAGGGCAGCCTGTACGGGATGCGCGGGAAGGACCTTCGCCGCCGGGCCGGCGACCTGCTTGATCAGTTCGGCCTGACCGAGGCCGCGAAGCGGCAGGCGAGGACCTATTCGGGCGGAATGCGGCGGCGGCTCGACATCGCCACCATGCTGGTGCACCGGCCGGCCGTGCTGTTCCTCGACGAACCCACGACCGGGCTCGACCCTGAGGGCCGCGCGGCCCTGTGGGAGGTGCTCACCGACCTGGCGGCCGAGGCAGGGACGACCATCCTGGTCACCACCCACTACCTCGAGGAGGCCGACCAGTACGCGACGAAGATCGCCATCGTTGACCAGGGGCGCATCGTCGCAGAGGGCACGGCCGACCAGCTCAAGGCCGGGCTGGACGGCGACTCGGTCCTGCTCGAGCTCGACAGTCCTGGGCACGCCGAGCGCGTCACGGCGGCCCTGGCCGGGGTTCCGCGGGTACGGCAGGCCACCTCGGACGGCAACGTTGTCCGGGCCCGCGTCAGCGACGGCCCGCGAGCGCTGCCAGCCGTGCTGGCCGCCGTCGAGTCGGCCGGGGTCCCAGTCCTTTCCGTCACCGTCGCCCGGCCCACGCTGGACGACGTCTACCTGCACCACGCAGGCCGCTCGTTCCGCCAAGCAGAAAGGATCACGCTGTCATGACCACCGATCACAGCCTCACGATGCCCGAGCGCCGGCAGACCGGTTCCCGGCCCGGCGCCGTCGGCCACGAGCACGATCGCGCGGACACCGAGCGCCAGGGAAGCGAGCGGCGCCGTGACGGCACAGGCGGCCTGGCCGGCACCGGGCACCGCGCCGGTCCGGTGCGCCAGGCGTGGGTCATCCTCACCGCCCGCTACCTCCGCCAGCTCTACCGGGTGCCCGTCGTCATCTTCATGACCCTGATCCAGCCGGTCATCTGGCTGCTGTTGTTCGGCGCCCTGTTCAAGAAGGTCGCGGAGATCCCGGGATTCGGCGGCGGCAACTATGTCACCTACCTGACGCCGGGCGTAGTGATCATGACTGCCATTTTCTCGGCGAGCTGGACCGGCATGGCCTACATCGAGGACATGCAGAACGGCGTCATGGACAGGTTCCTCACCGCGCCGGTAAGCAGGGGTGCCATGACGATGGCGATGCTCGGTTACCAGGGACTCACCACGATGCTCCAGTCGGCGATCATCATCGCCATCGGCTGGGGAATCGGGGCGACGTTCCCAGGCGGCGCGGCCGGCATCGCGGCCCTGATCGGGGTCTCGGTCCTGATCGCGGTCGCGATGGCCAGCATCTCCAACTGGTTCGCGCTGCTGACCCGTCAGCGGGAGGCGCTGATCGGCGCGTCGGCTACGCTCGTGCTGCCGCTGACCTTCCTGTCGGGTGCGTTCCTGTCCCTGCGGCTGGTTCCGGGCTGGATCGCCGACATCGCCAGGTACAACCCGGTGAACTGGGCGGCCAGCGCGGGCCGGATCGCGGTGGAGCAGCATCCCGCGTGGATGACGGTCGGTGCCTACACCGGCTTCCTTGCCCTGGCCGTGGCGATCACGGCGACGGCGGCCACCAGGGCGTTCCGCACCTACCAGCGTTCGCTGTAGCCAGACCGCGCGGATGCGCCGTCGGCGGGTCCGGCCATTCAGGCTGGCCCCGCCGACGCGCCTAGCCGAGGCCAGCGGGCGTGCGACCAGCCGACGCCGATCGCGACGGCGCCCGCGAGCAGCAGGGGCCGGCTCCTTCGATGAGCTCCCAGGCCCATCAACGCGTCACCGGCCAGCCTCAGAGCCTGGGCCGACGGCGGCATGTGAGCAAGCACGTACCGGCCACGCCGGGTCCGCGACAGACGGTCAAGGTCGGCGAAGGCAAGCACCGCGCCCGAAGCGCCGACGGGCACGAGCAGGCGGACCGTCACCGCGGCCACCGGCCGCTCGTGCCACAGCAGCACGTTCGAGATGACGGCGGCACTGACATCGGCGCCGACCTTGGCAGCGTGAACCTGATGTATCGCCGCTCCGTCAGCTAGCCGCATGCAACCATTGTGCTCGCTTGGCGATCAGTCCGCCGCGGGCATTGTCGCCAGATCGATGGCAGATTGCCTGCTAATCCGATGCCGGCCTGCAGCCGGGCCTGGCCACTCCCGCGCCCGCGGCTAGCTCGGTGCCGCAGCCAGCGCAGTACCCCGGCCAGCGCGGCCATCCCGGCGAGCGCCGTGCGCCCGCTAGCGCAGCGTTTCTACCTCGGCGGTCAGGTCTCCGCCCGCGTCCCCGGTACTAACCACGCCGCGAGGCTCGAGCAGCAGGACGGCGGCCTCGGCGTCGGCGCGCGGGCAGTGCTCGGTACCGCGCGGCACGACGAAGAGCTCGCCCGGGCCGAGCGCGACGTCGCCGTCGCGCATCTGGATCGTCAGTCGTCCGTCGATGACCAGGAAGAGCTCGTCGGTATCGGCATGCGAGTGCCACGTAAAGTCGCCCAGGACCTTCACGATCTTCACGTCGTAGTCGTTGATCTCAGCGATCTTCTTTGGCGCCCAGGGCTCGCTGAAGCGCGCCAGCATCGACCCGATGTTCACTGCGTCCATGTCCTCATCCTGGCAGTCGCCCTGCCGCGCGCCTGGCGCGGCCGCGGATCTGCTGAAATGGGCCCATGTGCACCGCCGTGCTGAGCATCGTGCCCGGGTTGCCCGTGCTGCTGGCCGGGATCAGGGACGAGCTCACCGACCGGGCTTGGGAACCACCGGGACGGCACTGGCCGCAGTATCCGGGCCTGATCGGCGGCCGGGACCTGCTGGCCGGCGGGACCTGGCTCGCCGTGTCGCCAGCCGGCCTCCGGGTCGCCTGCGTGCTGAACGGGACCGGCCAGCGCGCGCAGGCTGCCAGGCGGCGGTCCCGCGGCGTGCTGCCTTTGCTCGCCGCCGCGGGCGAGTCGCTCGACCGCGGCACTCTTGCCGACCTCGATCCCTTCCGCCTGGTCGTCGCCGAGCCAGGCCGCGCCGTCATCCAGAGCTGGGACGGCCGCGACCTGGTCGAGCAAGATCTGCCCTCTGGCCTGCATCTCGTCGTGAACAGCGGTCTCGCCAGCGACCTGGCTGGTCGACGGCAGATCGGCGCGGAGCAGCAGAGAGCGAGCCAGAGCGGCGCGGACCAGGCCGGAGCCGAGCGGCTCGCGGTTCGGCCGCCCGACGGCCGCGAACACGAGATGGCCCGCATCGCCCACTTCCTCGGCCGGTTCGCGTCCGCGGCCCGCCCCGATCCGCGGCCCGGTCAGGCCGTCTCGGACGCCTGGGGAGCCTGGTTCCCGCTCGTCAACGGCGACGGCATCGGGCCAGCTGACCAGCGGGCACTGATCGTGCAACGCGATCTCGGCGGCGGCCGGACGTGGGGAACCACATCCGTCTCGCTGGTCGCGCTGGCACCAGGACGCCTTCGGTACGACTTCACCGGCCGACCGGGCGACGTGACCGCGTGGTACTCCGTCCTTCCGACGAGACCCCCGCATACGACAACTGACGTGCCCGGCTGATGCGTCGTGGCGGCTCAGATGCGCTCACGATCGTGGCTGCTGTTTGACCCCGGCCGCGAGCAGATCGACTACCTCGGCGATGCGCGCCGCCCGCAGGTCTGGCCGGCGGGTGGTCGCATCGATCCAGCGCAGGTACGCCTTCCGGTAGAACTGCGCCAGCGTGTCGAAGAACTCGGCGGCGGCCGGGTTGGCCGCAAGCGCGGCGGCGATGTCATCGGCAAGATCGGCGCGCTGCGGACCTGCCGGCGCCAGCTCAACGATCACGAGGCTCAGATCGTGTTGACGCCTCAGCCCCGGCCGCCTGCACCAACCGCTGGCCCAGGGCCGCAGTAGCGCGTTGGAGTTCAGGTGACCCGATGACCCGGAAGGGCACCGGGATGGCGGCGAGCTGTCGGGCATACCAGTCGGGCTCGTCAGTCGTTGCCCGCAGGCGTGTTCGGTTCTCTTCGTCCGGTTCCAGACGTGCCAGGCTTCTCGACACCCATCGTGATGTCTCTTCGACGGTGGCGTCGACCAGGACATCGACCGGGTGAGTCCAGCCCTGGGACAGGTGCTCCTCCAGGGTGCGCAGCGCATCGAGGTCGTGCGGCGGCGTGAACGTGCCCGGCAAGGCCTCGACGGTGACGATCCGATCCACGCGCAGCACGCGCCGCGCCTGCTTGGTGCGGGACCAGCCGAGCAGGTACCACCGGCTGTGCCTGAGCACAACGGCCCACGGGTCGATCTCCATCACCCGGTCGGCGGCCTTGCCCATCCGATACACCAGCCGCAGTCGCCGCGCCGCGGTGGAGGCCTCGATCAGCTGAGTCGTCAGCTCCGGGCTGGCCCGTGAAGGGGGAAGGGGAGGTGGGTGGGGAGCCGGGCCAGGAGCGGAGATCGCACGGAAGGCCCGGACCGGGCCAGCTACCCGCTGCGGCAAGACCCGGACAATCTTGGCCAGCGCGCCGCCCACCAGGTCCGTGGGGTCAGCCGCGTCCCTGTGCCCTTCCTGGACGGCCATGACCAGGCCCATCGCCTCAGCGGCAGTGAACATCAACGGCGGGAGCCGTACGCCGCGCCCAACCCGGTAGCCCCCGTGCGGGCCGCTGACCGACTCGATCGGCAGATCCGCCTCCCGCAAGATCGCCACGTAGCGGCGGGCAGCCCTTTCCGTGACCCCAAGCCTGCCCCCCAGCCCGTGCGCCGTGATGCCCGGGCAGTTCTGGATCATCTCCAGCGTCAACAGCGCCCTCGCGGTGGGGCTCACGTCGTGCGCCATAAGCTCCCCATCCCGGAACCAGTTCGTCCGGAACCAACGCTACTGTGCCTGTCATGGACAGCGACAGCGATGCGATCTTGCGCGAACCGCCGGTGGCCGGCAACGAGCTCGACACGCTCCTGGGTGCGCTGGAACGTCAGCGCGGGTATGTGGCATGGAAGTGTGGGAACCTGGACTCAGCCGGGTTGCGGGCAACCCTCGGACCGTCGATCATGACCCTGGGCGGGCTGCTGAAACATCTGGCCGCAGTCGAGGACGACGTGTTCTCGGTCAAGCTGCACGGCCGCGATCGCCACCCGCCGTGGGACACCGTGGACTGGGACGCCGACCCGGACTGGGAGTGGCACTCGGCGGCCGAGGACAGCCCCGGCCAGCTCGTGTCGCTGTGGCAGGAAGCGGTGGACCGCTCCCGTACCCTCGTGGCCGGGGCGGTCGCCGAGGGCGGCCTGGACCGGCTCGCCGCCTTTACGTGGCCCGACGGCCGCACTCCGAGCCTGCGACGGCTCATGATGGACATGATCGAGGAGTACGCACGGCACGTCGGTCATGCCGACCTCATCCGGGAGTCGGTCGACGGGCTTGTCGGAGAGGATCCCCGGTGACGACACCCGGCACCACGACGCGAGAGCCGATCATGGCCGCGCAGCTGACCATCGTGCGCGCGAACGAGGCCTCCTGGGCAGACCTGCAGGCGATCTTCGGCACCGCCGACTACCCCGGCAGGTGCTACTGCCAGCGGTTCAAGACGCGGGACTGCCACTGGAGCTCGATGAACGACCAAGAACGGCGCAGCCGCCTCCGCGAGCAGACCCACTGCGATAACCCGCGCGCCAGTGCCACCACCGGGCTCGTCGCCTACCTCGGCAAAGAGCCGGTCGGCTGGGTGGCGGTCGAACCACGCACGGCCTACCCGCGCCTGCTGCGGACCCGGACCGCGTGGAGCGGGCGCGGGGAGGACAAGGCGGACGACAGCGTCTGGGCCGTCACCTGCTTCGTGACCCGCAAGGGATACCGCAAGCGCGGGGTCACCTACGCGCTGGCCGCCGCCACGGTCGACTTCGCCCGCGAAAACGGCGCCCGGGCGCTGGAGGCGTACCCGATGACCGCACCGCCCGGCAAGGAGATCACCTGGGGCGAACTGCACGTCGGAAGCCGCCAGGTCTTCGACGACGCCGGCTTCACCGAGGTGAGCCACCCCAGCCCGCGACGCGTAGTGATGCGGATCGACTTCGCTCACTGAGGGCCGGCACCCGGCCGCGCCGGCGGCTCATCCCATCGACTTCGAGCCGTCCAGGGCCTCCCTGATGATGTCGGCGTGCCCGGCGTGCTGCGCGGTCTCCGCGATGATGTGCAGCAGGACCCGCCGTGCGGACCAGGACGCTCCCGGCTCGAACCAGGGCGCCTGCGGCAGCGGGTGCGCGCCGTCCAGGTCGGGCACGCGCCGCACCAGATCCCCGGTCTCGCTCGCCACCTGCTCGTAGTGCTCAAGCAGCCCGGCAAGCGTATCCCCGGGGGTCATCCGGAAGGCACTCGCCCAGGTATCAGCCATGGTCGCCGGGTCGAACGACATCGCGGCCGGGCCTTCGACGATGAACCTCGCCCACTGCCGCTCGGTCGCGGCGACGTGCTTGACCAGCCCGCCGAGGCACAGCTCGCTCACCGTCGTGCGCTGAGCGGCCTGCTCGTCGTTCAGCCCGCGAGTCGTGTACCGCAGGAAGTGACGGTGCTTGGCCAGCGAGGCCAGCAGGTCAGCGCGCTCTCCTGTCAGAGTCTGCGTGGTGCTCACGATCCTGGTCTCCTTCGACTCGTCGGTCTGTGCTCAGCACGTTACGCCCGGGTGCCGACAGTGGCCGGGCGTGCCGGTCCGGCCGACAAGCCCCGCCCGGCGCACGGCGAGCCCGGCGGGTGACACCGCCGCCGCGGCCCGTGATCAGCGATGAGGAATGTGTTAAGGCTCGGGGTGGTTGCGGGCTGACATGGCACGAGTCGTGATCGCGGCCGACTACGGCGGCCCCGAGGTGCTGTCCGTGATCGACGAGCCGGCCGGCCAGCCGGGACCCGGCCAGGCGCGGATCGAGGTCAGGGCCGCCGGCGTAAACCCGGTCGACTACAAGGTGTACTCGGGTGCGTTCAGCCGCGACCCGGCCGCGCTGCCGATGCGGATCGGCGCCGAGGCCGCCGGGGTCGTGACGCAGGCCGGGCCCGACACGGTCGGCCCTGCCGGGCCGGTTCGGGTCGGGGACGATGTTATCGCCTACCGCGTGTCCGGCGCGTACGCCGCCGAGCTGATCGCGCCCGCCCATTCGCTGGTGCCCAAGCCCGCCACGCTGGAATGGGCGCAGGCCGCCGGGCTGATGCTCACCGGGGTGACGGCCTGGCACTGCGTGGTCGCCACTCGGGTGGGCCGCGGTGACACGGTCCTCGTGCACGGCGCCGCCGGGGGAGTGGGGATCATGGCGGACCAGCTGGCAGCCGCCCGCGGCGCAACCGTGATCGCCACCGCGAGCCCGGCCCGGCATGAGCTCCTCCGGGAGCTCGGCGCGGTGCCGGTCAGTTACGGGCCGGGCCTCGCGGACCGGGTCCGTGACCTCGCACCAGGCGGCGTCGATGCCGCGCTCGACCTGGTCGGCACCGACGAGGCCGTCGACGTGTCGACCGAGCTCGTTTCCGACCGGTCCAGGATCGCCACGATCGCGGCATTCCGGCGGGCTCCCCAGGCGGGCATCAAGGCGCTCGGCGGCGGGCCGGGCGCCGATCCGGGAACAGAGATCCGCGCGGCCGCCCGGCTTGAGCTAGCCAGGCTGGCTGGCGAAGGAAAGCTACGCGTCATCGTGTCCGCGACGTTCCCGCTGGCCAGGGTGGCGGAAGCGCACCGGACCATCATGACCGGCCACACGAGCGGCAAGATCGCTCTGATCCCGTAGCCTTAGCCGACGTTGTGCCGCGGCCCGTGTGCGCGCAGCCGGGGTCTGGACCGGAGGGCTGATGGCAGGGTTGGCGGCGGGCGACCAAGACTGGAAGCCGGGGCTGAGTCCCGGTAGCCGCAGCCGAATCCCGGCAGCCGGGCGCCTCAGGCTCGGCCACGTCCGATGGAAGTGACATTCATCATCGGATTGCCGGATGGATGGCACTCGCATCGGAGCGGCAGCGGGTCACGCTCGTCACAAGCGATCTCGATGCGACCGGAAGCGCGGGCTTGCCGCACCTATATTCCTTGACACGTATATACGTCAACTGGCATATTAGAGCCGTGGCGGACGCCATCTGGCCCGCGCTGGCCGACCCGCATCGCCGGGCGATGCTGAACGCCCTGCGGATTGGCCCGTGCCCGGTGGGCGAGCTGGCGGGGCAGCTTGGCTTGTCCCAGCCGGCCACCTCCAAGCACCTGCGCGTGCTGCGGGAAGCGGGGCTTGTGCTGGTCCGCAAGGAGGCGCAGCAGCGCATCTACGCGGTCAACGCTGGCCGTATGGCCGAGCTGGACGCCTGGCTGGCGCCGTACAGGACATTGTGGAACGACAGCCTCGACGCTCTCGGCGACCACCTCGATCAGGACCCAGACCAGGAGGAGGAGAACTGATGGACCGCGGGACACTCGTAGCGCACGAAGGACGGCCGGCCGTGCGGTTCAGGCGCCGGTACGCCCACCCGGTCGAGCGGCTGTGGGCCGCCGTCACCGACCCGGAGGACCTGTCGCACTGGTTCCCCTTCCGGGTACGGATGCAGCCGCGCGCCGGCGGGACGATCGAGTTCTACCGCGACCCGAACATGCCGGATGCCACCAACACCGGGACCATCCTGGTCTACGAGCCGCCGCGGCGGCTGGCGTTCACCTGGGGCGCGAGCGAGCTGCACTTCTCGCTCGAGCCGAGCGGGGACGGCGGCTGCGTGCTGACGCTGACCGACGTGCTCGAGTCCAGGGACGCGGCCGCGCGCAACGCGGCCGGCTGGAGCGTGTGCCTGGCCGAACTCGACAAGCACCTGGCTGGCCTGGTCGCCGAAGGACCGCACGCCAGCACGGCCGAGTCCTGGCGGGAGCACTACGCGGAGTACGTGGCGGCCGGGCTGCCGTCGGGCGCAGCGATCCCTGGCGGAGCATGACCTCGCCGCCGGCCGATCTGCCCGAAGGCTGGCCCGCGCGCCTCCGGGCAGCCCCGAAAACTGTCAGTACCGGGGCCTAGCCTGAGTGCGTGGCTGAGGACGATGCCAGAGGCAGCTTGCAGCAGGAACGGTTCGAGGACCTGGTCGACGAGCTTGTGGGCCCGGCCGGAGTGACGCCGCCGAGCGGCGGGAGCGGCTTCGGCCGGTCTGCGGTCAGGTATAACGGGAAAATCTTCGTGATGTTCGTGCGCGGCCAGCTCGTGCTGAAGCTGCCTGAAGGACGGATCGACGACCTGATCGCGGCCGGCCATGGCGACAGGTTCGACGCGAACAAGGGCAAGCCAATGCGGGAATGGCTGAGCCTGGATCCCGACAGCCACCAGCCCTGGCTGCCGCTGGCCCGCGAGGCGCTGAGCTTCGCCGGAGGGGGGTGACGTCGGATCCCGGATGACCCTCCGGTGATCACGACGACCTTCGAGGCGAGACGGCCGGCCACGCAGCGATCCTCTGCAGGCTCCGAGCAGCGACAGCCCCGCGGTCGCCGCGTCGATCCGCTCGCCCTGCGCCGGGCCGATCGCGCAGCAGGTCAGCGTGCCCGCCGCCACCTGAGTCCGGCCTCCGAGGCTGGCCAGGGTCGCGGCGACGGCTGCGTGCGCGACCTGGGCAGCGATCTTGCCGCGCCCCATGTCGAGGTCGGTCCTGACCACCAGAGCCAGCTTCATCGCCATCGGGACACCGTAGTCCGCCCGGTCCTTCCGAGCAGCGAAGGGTGAGGCGCCAGTATGAGGCGCCAGTACGCGGGCGGCGGGTTTGCCGCCCGTCAGATCTAGTCCCGAGCCAGACTTCCGCTGGTCAGCGGGCTCATCCGGCCCAGTTGAGCCGCAGCCGGCGGTAGTCGGGATCGGCCCGGCACCTGACGGCGAGCGCGCGGAGGTCGTCTCCGGCCCGTAGGAGCCGGCCGGCCAGGTCGTCCGCGGCACCGCCGGCAATGGCCTCGACCAGGTCGGCCGCGGCCCGGGCGTCGCCCCACCTCTGCTGCGCTCCTGGCCCGAAGTCCGGCAGCCAGGCACGGCCCTGGTCGCCCCGGGCGAGGCCTTCCGTCATCGGGGTCCTGACGAATCCCGGATGCATGGCGAACACCCGCGCCCCTGTTCCGGCCAGCTCGCAGGCCAGCGACTCGGTCAGGCGCAGGATGCCGACCTTGGCGACGCCGAACGCCGCGACAGTGCGGACGACCTGCGCGGCTGCGACGTCGTCCGGCCGCGCGGCGGTATCGTGGGGCCCCGTGACGATGAGCGCCACCAGGATCGGGTTGCGGTTGTTCAACACGCTGACCCGCGAGGTCGCGGACTTCGTGCCGGCCAGGCCGCCCGATGTCGGCATGTACTCCTGCGGCCCCACGGTCTACGCCGACCAGCACATCGGGAACATGCGCGCCTACGTCTTCGCCGACACGCTCAAACGGGCGCTGACCTGGAAGGGTTTCTGTGTCAGGCACGTCATCAACATCACCGACGTCGGGCACCTGACCTCTGATGCGGATGTCGGTGACGACAAGCTCGAACTCGCAGCCCGCCGCGAGCACCGCAGCGCATGGGAGATCGCGGAGCGGTACACCAGGGACTTCAAGGCCGACATCGCGCGGCTGCGGATCATCGAACCCGACATCTGGTGCAAGGCGACCGACCACATCCCGCAGATGATCCGCTTCGCCGAGTCGCTCGACGACCACGGCTGGTGCTACCCGCTGCCGTCCGGCCTGTACTTCGACACAGCCAAGGACGACGGCTACGGCAGGCTGGCCAGGCTCGACCTGGCGGGCCAGCAGGCCGGCGCCCGGGTCGACGTGGTCGAGGGGAAGCTGAATCCGCCTGACTTCGCCGTCTGGCGCGCGTCAGCGCCGGGAGAGAAACGCCAGATGGAGTGGGACTCGCCGTGGGGCCGCGGCGCACCAGGCTGGCACCTGGAGTGCTCGGTGATGTCGATCGAGTACCTGGGGCGGCACTTCGACATTCACACCGGCGGCGTCGACCACATACCGGTGCACCACACCAACGAGATCGCGCAAAGCGAGGCTTACCTCGCCGACGACCGGCCGTGGGTCGGGTGGTGGCTGCACGGGGAGTTCATCAACCTCGGGGGCGCGAAGATCTCCAAGTCGACCGGCGGCGGCGTCCTCGTCGGCGACCTGGTCGCGCGGGGCTACCACCCGCTCGTGTACCGGTATCTGCTGCTTCAGGCTCACTACCGGCGCCAGACCGAGTTCGGCTGGCCAGCGATGGACGCCGCGCGTACCGGGCTCCGCCGGCTGGTCGACCGCTTCGCCGCTGCGCGGTCAGCGCCGTCAACGAGGTCAGCGCCGTCAGCGCGGTCGGGGCGGTCGGGGCGGTCGGCGCCGACGGAGCGGCCGGGCACTGCGGCGGCCGGGCACCTCGAGGCGTTCGATCGCGCGATCTGCGAGGACCTGAATACGCCGCGAGCCATAGCCGCGGTCATCGCGGCGTCGCGGGACGACCGCCTCACGGACGCCGACCTCACCGCCCTGGCCGGTGAGTTCGACGCCGTGCTCGGCGTCGGACTCACCGATCTCTGCCCGGCCGACCTGGACCTGCCGCGGAGCGACACGAGAATCACCGACGAAGAAGTCGAGGCGCTCCTCGCCGAGCGGAACGCCGCCCGCGCTGCCAGAGACTTCGCCAGGTCCGACGCGATCCGCGCCGAGCTCGCCGGTGTCGGGGTCACCGTGGAAGACCAGCCCGGAGGGGTTTCGACATGGCGCTGGACCTGACCCGCCCGGCCAGCTTTGACCGGCGACGCAGACTTCGCTGCGATCCGATCGGACCCCCGGCCGATCAGGTCGGGCGGACCACGTTCGTGCCGTTCCTGCCCGACGGGCGGTGCGTCCTGGTGGCGGGGACCAGACGGGCCAGGGCTGCCGTCCCGGCGCGTGACCGGCTCAGAGGGCCTCCTGGCGGCCGTGCAGGGCGTTGGTGACCTCGGACGGCACGCGAAGCCGCCCGTCCTCGGCACACAACCTCCTGAGCAGGTCGAACGCCCCGTCCGCCAGCTGGGTGTACCCGGCGAGACGGTCGAAGAGCGCAAGGTCGTCCGCGCCGATCACGTCCTCAGGCGCGGGCATGGCGCCCCAGGTGTCCCACGGCAGTAGTTCGAGGTTGCCGAGCGCGGCCGCGTCCCGCATAAGGTTGCCGGCGATCCACCAGTAGCCGGCCTCGCCGAGCAGGCTGAGCCCGAACTTCGCCGGATCCTCGGCACCCTCGCGGCACCTGGCCCAGGCATCGCCAGCGATCAGGAAACGATCCCTGGGAACGTCGGTCAGGTCGAAGTCGATCGCGAACATCTCGCGCTGCCTGCCGTCGACCTGGGCATCGACGAGCATCCACCGCTGCCAGAGCGAGTTCCAGTACTCGCAGACCCAGTGGTCCTCGAATGTCCCGGTCACGAAGTACCCGCCGAAGCCGCAGCGCGCCCGGGCGGGGACGCCCTGGAAGCGCAGCATCGCGACCATCAGCACGGTGAAGTGCCGGCAGTTCCCGGCTACCCGCTCGGCGGGCTCCCGAGGGACGCCGAGCGGCCTGCCGTCTCTGGCGACGACCAGGTCGAGCAGCCGCTCGACCTGGCGGACGTGCACGCTGGCCCGGTCCTCATCGGACAGCGTGACGCCGTATGCCTCGGCAATGTGCTCGTGGATGATCAGGCCCTGCGCGACGGCGGCCAGGCCCGCGACGTCGCTGGGCAGGTCCTCGAACAGCGGAGCGTTCCGGCCGGGCGAGGTCATGACCGCGGGCTTGCGGTAGAACGGGAGCGTGGGGGGCTCGTTGTAGATCTGCATGACACTCCTCGGGCTACGCCGGCGAGGCCGGCGTCGTGGCGGCGGACAGCCCGTCGGCACCGGGTGCCGACTGAGCGAACTGAGCGAACTGAGCGGGGGGCCGGACCTGCGGTACCCGGTCGAGGGTGATCCCGAAGTACTGGCGGTAGGCGGCGAGCACGGCCTCGTCCGTGGGCATCTGGTCCTCGGTCCGTGCCCTGCCCGTGGTCGTGATCAGCGTCCGGCCGCTGAGCGACACCCGGCCGTCGTGGGTCAGCAGCGAGCAGATCAGGCCCTGGGTGAAATGCGACAGCGGAGAGGTCTGCTGCCACCAGCAGGTCGGGACGAAGTCCGCAAGCAGCCGCTCCCGCCGCTCGAGCCGGTACTGCGGCTCGCCGTCCTTTAGCACATCCACGTCCCCGTCCTCCGCGTCGGCGAGCAGGAACAGGCCGGCCGGGTCGTCCTGGTCCTGCCTGCTCTCGAACAGAAGCGGGAAGGTGCTGTGGCTGCCGAAGCCGACATCGGCCAGCCAGCGGCCGCTGCCGTCGGCGGGGCGCACGACCAGCGCCAGGTGGTCGAACGGCGGCCCCAGCCCGCCGTCTCCGTGCACCCGGGCGGCGGCCCGGCGAACCTGGAAGCCGAGCGCCTGCAGCAGCAGCGCGAACGCCCCGTTCAGCTCGTAACAGAATCCGCCGCGGCGCCTGACGACGATCTTGTCGATCAGGTCGTCGGCGCCCAGCGAGATCGGCTCGGGCAGGTGGATGCTCAGGTTCTCGAACGGCACCGTCATCTGGTGCGCCCGGTGCAGCGAGCGCAGCGCCGGCGCGTCAGCCGAACCCGGACGCTCGACGCCGATCCGCAGCAGGTATTCATTGAGGAGCTTGTCGTCCATGTCCCTACGGTAAGAGCAGCGGAGGTAAATGCGGATGGCGACGCACGCGGCGGGGCTGCCGCGAATCGAGATTGACGGGGCCAGCGCATCGGCGGAGCAGCTGCGGGCGGCGGCGCTCGGCGGATACGGCCACTTCACCGCGATGCAGGTCCGCGGCCGACGGGCCCGCGGCCTGGATCGCCACCTGGCCAGGCTCGATGCGGCAAACCGCGAGGTCTTCGGCGCGGCACTCGACCGGGCGGCAGTCCTGGACCACATCCGCCACGCCCTGGGCGACGACGTGGCCGACGCCTCGGTCCGCGTCTACATGCACGAGGGTGCCGAGTCGCCGTCGGTCATGGTGACCGTCCGGCCGCCCGGCGGCATGCCCAGCGCGCCCTGGAAGCTGATGTCGGCGCCCTACCAGCGCTCGCTGGCTCACATCAAGCACACCTGCGACTTCGGGCAGCGGTACTACCAGCGGCTGGCTCACGACGCCGGGTTCGACGAGGCGCTGCTGACCGGTCCCGACGCGATCATCTCCGAGGGCAGCATCACCAACATCGGCTTCTTCGACGGGACGGCAGTGACATGGCCGGCCGCACCGGCCCTGCACGGGATCACGATGCAGCTGATCGAGCCGGCGCTCACCGCGCGTGGCGTACCGTCCGGCCGCGCTCACGTCCGAGTACCGGACCTGAGGTCGTTCTCCGGGGTATTCGCCACCAACGCCCGCGGGATCGCCCCCGTCGGGCAGGTGGACGACCAGGTGCTGCCGGTCGACACGGACCTGATGCGCCGCCTTGCCGAGGTGCACGAGTCGGTCGCCTGGGACAGCATATGAAACTGTCCTGAATAGCTGGCTGACGCACGGTTGTGATGGAATGGCCGGCATGGGCCAGGCGGGCGATCTGCGGGTCACTGCGGAGCTGAACCTGGCGGAGCACGCGTGCCACCTGCACAGGCACCTGGACGGAGCGCGGGTCATCGAGACCGGTGACCTCGTGATCGCGGACAGCGGCCTTCACGACGACACGTTCAACATCGTCGCCGCGGCGCGTTTCTCGGCGGACAACGCTCAGCGGCGCATCGGCGAGACCATCGGCCTGCTCGAAGCCACCGGCCGCCCGTTCGCCTGGTGGGTCGGCCCGGCCTGCACCCCGCCGGACCTATCCGCCCGCCTGGCCCGCGCGGGAGTCTGGGCGTCGGAACGCGAGCGCGCCATGTGGGCCGATCTCGGGCCGCCAGCGCGCGAGTCCGACGCTGCCGGGCTGGCTATCCGGCGGGTGACCGAACCCGCACAGCTCGCCGACTTCGCCGTGATCCTCGCCGACGGCGGGGATCCTCCGGCCACCGTGCAGCGGTTCTTCGCCGACGCCGCGCCGCTGGCACTCGCGGCCGACTGCCCGGCGCGTTACCTCGTCGGCTACCGCGCCGGCCGGCCCGTGTGCACGGCCGAGGTCTTCTGCCACGCGAGCGTCGCCGGCCTGTACAACATCGTTACGGTCGCCGCCCACCGGCGCCGCGGCTTCGGCACGGCGATCAATCTCGCGGCGCTGGACCTCGCCCGCGGCGCAGGCGTCCAGGTCGCGGTCCTGCAGGCCTCGGCCGAGGGCGAGCCGCTCTACCGGCACCTGGGCTTCCGCGAGTACGGAACGTTCACCGAGCACGCGATCGGGAGACCATCATGGTCATGGCGGATCGACCGGTATTGCTGTCGCCCGCCAGGGGCGGCCTGTCGGTAAG
>WNGQ01000585.1_pt1 | contig 72730 bp, 75 predicted proteins | sample 5407661 | NCBI WGS metagenome assembly WNGQ01 (sample SAMN13153382, study PRJNA577476) | soil metagenome | isolation source: 60 cm soil or saprolite under Garry oak tree replicate 2 | place: USA:California | collected 2016-06-15
ACGATCACGGGGTCGTGGACGAAGATCGCATCCGCGAGGCCGGGCAGCGGCGCATCGTGCGTCCGGACGTCGACGCCGGGGGCGCGCAGCATTTCGACGAAACCGTCGTGTTCGGTCCGGGCGTCCTCGAGATTCGGCCTCGCCGCGTAGCCCCACGCACTCGGATCTGCCACCGCAAACGAATCGTCAGGTCGGCGGACCAGGACAATCCGCAACGGGTCGATCATGCTCTGCGATCCGTATGCCGCGGTCACGTCGTACCGGAGGAGGAAAAACCGCGCAGGTCTTACGCTTTCCTCTTGCACCGCGCCGAGAGACGTCGCGGGGCGGAGGTCAAATAAATCCTCGGCTTTCCGTCGCGGGAGGTGTTCGGCGTGACAATTCCCGGCGGCCACACCGCCCTGTACTTCGGCCCGTGGTACCGCAGGTCTCCCTTCTTCGACGCCGCGCGGCGGGCCGGGGCCCAGGCGTATGACGTCTACAACAAGATGTACATTCCGAGCCACTACCGCGATCCCGTCGACGAATACTGGCACCTGGTGAACCACGTGACCGTGTGGGACGTCGGGTGCGAGCGGCAGCTGGAGATCGCCGGCCCGGACGCCCTCGCGTTCATGGAGTACCTCACCCCAAGGGATCTCGGGGCGTGCGCGGTGGGACAGGCGAAATACGTCATCCTGACGGACGAGGACGGCGGCATCATCAACGACCCGGTGCTCACGCGCCTCAATAGGGACACCTTCTGGCTTTCCACGGCGGACAGCGACGTCCTCCTGTGGGCGAAAGGCGTCGCCCGCCATTCCGATTTTGACGTCCGGATCCGTGAGCCCAATGTCTCGCCCCTGCAAGTCCAGGGCCCCAATTCGAAAGACGTCTTGGCGGCACTCGTCGGCCCGAAGGCCCTCCGGCTCGAATACTACCACTTCCTCGAGACGGCGATCGACGGGATCCCGGTCCTCGTCACGCGGACGGGATGGAGTGCGGAAGTGGGCTACGAGATCTACCTGCGCGATGGCCGGCGGGGGACCGAACTGTGGGATGCTGTGATGGCCGCCGGAGCACCGTACCAGATCCAGCCGACCGGGCCATCGGAATATCGCCGGATCGAGGCGGGCATCCTGAACTATCCGTCCGACATCAACCTCGACACGAACCCGTACGAGGCGGGACTCGGCTGGCTCGTGGACCTGGACAAGAAGGCGGACTTCATCGGGAAGGAGGCGCTCGCGAAGATCCAGAGGGAGGGCGTGAAACGAAAACTCGTTGGCGTCGAGGTCCCGGGGGATGAGGTGATTCGTCCCTGGCTGCCGGAACCATGGCCGGTTCGGAAAGACGGGCAGGAGGTCGGCACGCTCACCGCGCTTGTAATGTCTCCTCGCCTGAAGAAGAACATCGGCTACGCGTGGGTTCCGGTAAAGCACTCGAGGATCGGGACGGAGATCGAGATTGTCACGCCAGCCGGATCTCGAAAAGCCGTCGTCGTCAAGAAGCCGTTCATTGATCCGAAGAAGGAAGTCCCGAAGTCGTAGCCACCTGCGCCACCGCATCCCGCGCCGCGTGCGGCAATCGGCGTTACCGCCACCAATCAGTCATGAATCTGGCAGGGCGCGCCAAAACGCTCATCTATTCTCCGAGCTTCCCCGGCCCAAGTCAGGAGGTGGTACGATCCCCGGCCACACGCGCGACGGCGGGCAGACGACGGCGACCATGGACTATGCAGGTCCGATCCTCCCGGGATTCCGGGAGACGGCGTGGATTCAGAAGTCCCCGTATTTCCATCGCGCCGCGAAGCACGGCGTGCGGGCGTACGACCTGTACAACCACATGCTCATGCCCGGCCTCTACACGGATCCGGTCGAGGAGTACTGGCACCTGGTCAACCACGTGACCCTTTGGGACGTCGGCGTGGAACGTCAGGTGGAGATCGACGGGCCCGATGGCTTCGAGTTCATGCAGCTCCTCACGCCTCGGGACATGGAGAAGTGTCCGGTCGGTGAGTGCAAGTACGTGCTCCTCACGACGCCGGATGGCGGGATCATCAACGACCCTGTGCTCCTGCGGCTCGGCAAGGACCACTTCTGGCTCTCCCTCTCCGACTGGGACGTGATATACTGGTGCAAGGGCGTGGCAGTGAATGCCGGTCTCGACGTCGTCGTGCGCGAGCCCGACGTGTCCCCCCTCCAGCTCCAGGGGCCGAAGTCGAAGGACGTCATGGTCGATCTCTTCGGCGAAGGGATCTTGGACCTTGAGTACTACCATCTGATCGAGACCGATCTCGAGGGCATTCCGCTCGTCGTCACGCGGACGGGATGGAGCGCGGAGCGCGGATACGAGCTGTACCTCCGCGATTCGAAGCACGCCGGCGCGCTGTGGGACAAGGTCATGGCCGCCGGGGCAAGACACAACATCCGGCCGATCGCTCCTTCCGAGATCCGGCGGATCGAGGCGGGGATCCTGAACTACAGCTCGGACATCGTCCTCGACAACAATCCGTACGAGGTCGGACTCGGATGGACCGTCGACGAGGTCAAGGAGGCGGACTACCTCGGCAAGGAAGCGCTCGGGCGCATCAAGCGCGAGGGCGTGAAGCGTAAGCTCGTCGGGATCGAGGTCGCGGGCGAGCCGCTCGGCGCGTGGATTCCGGATTACTGGGACGTCCACGCCGACGGCTCGAAGGTCGGACACGTGACCTCCCTGACGTTCTCGCCGCGCCTCGAGAAGAACATCGGGTACGCGCTCGTGCAGGTGGATGCCGCCAAGACCGGCACGAAGCTGCAGGTCTCGACGACGCGCGGCGTACGGAACGCGACCGTCGTCAAGAAGCCGTTCATCGATCCGAAGAAGGAGATCCCCAAAGGCTGAGGCGCTCAAGATTCAAGTAGGGCGCCCGTTCTCGCCGTTTCGGATGGCGCTGTCCCTCGATGCCCGTGTCACTCTGGCCGACGGCACGAAGATGCCGGTCCTAGGGCTCGGCGTGTGGCGGGCCGCCTCCGGAAAGGAGACGCAACGGGCGGTCGCGACGGCCCTCGACGTTGGGTATCGACTGATCGACACCGCGAAGCTCTACGGGAACGAGCGGGACGTAGGCCAGGCGGTCCGTGCGAGCAAGATCCCGCGCGACCAGATATTCATCACGACGAAACTCTGGAACACCGACCACGGCTACGAGGGAGCGCTCCGGGCGTTCGAGCAAAGCCGCCGGGAGCTCGGCGTCGATTCCATCGACCTGTACCTCATCCACTGGCCCGTGCCCGGGCTCCGGCAAGAGTCTTGGAAGGGGTTGCTTCGCCTCAAGGAGAAGGGGTTGGCGCGTTCGATTGGCGTGAGTAACTACACGATCCGCCACCTCGAGGAACTCCTGTCCTCATCGCCGATCCCGCCGGCGGTAAACCAGGTCGAGTTCCACCCGTTCCTATACCAGGCCGATTTGCTCGCGTTCTGCCAAGGCCACGGCATCCAGCTCGAGGCGTACAGTCCGCTCACCCGCGGACATCGACTCGACCACCCGGTCATCCAGGCCGTTGCTTCGGAGTACCGCCGGACGCCCGCCCAGATCTTGATCCGTTGGGGTCTCCAGCACGACCTGGTGGTGATCCCGAAGTCGGTCCAGCCCGCACGGATCCGCGAGAATGCACGGGTCTTCGATTTCGAGCTCTCGCGGGCCGACATGGCCCGCCTCGATGCGCTCGACGAGCGATCTCACGTCGCATGGGACCCGGACGACCTCCCCTAGCCGCTCGACGGGGAGGCTTTACGCCCCGCGGCCGTTCTCGGGTCGTGGCGCGCCGACGGTACGAGTTGCCCGGGGGACTCGGACCCGCCTCCCTCGAGGCACGGCGTGTCTTCTACCGGGAGACGATGGACTACCGCGCCGCAGAGCGCTGGATGGCCCGGCCGCCCCAAGGAGACCGGGCGTACGCGCTCATCCTGGGCCGTCACTCGGGCATCTATCCGCGCCGATTCCGGTCGCTGAAGAACGTGCCACTCGTCGTGGACGACGTGCGGAGCCCGGGGGACTTGCGGCCCTTCCTGACGAAGTACCTGCCCGAAGGGGTGTACTACGACCGGAACGTGTACGCCTCGCTGGCCGAGGCTCGCCGGGCAGGCATCGACTATGCACACGCGTGGCGCAGCCGCTACTTCCTTGGTCAGGAACTCGCCTTCGACCTCGATCCGGAGAACCTCGACTGTCCGATCCACGGCGACATCGCGGACAAGATGCGGCGCGGCCAGGGCCTGTCGTTCTGCGACTGGGAGTTCGAGGAGGTGCGCCGGCAGGCGGCGGAACTCCACGACGAACTGTCGCGGCGGTGGAGGCGCCTCCGGGTCGTCTACTCGGGACGAGGCTTCCACATCCACGTCTTCGACGAGGACGGTTTCCGGCTGAGTCGGCGGGACCGAACGACGATCGCGCAGAGGGTCGCACGGCGGTATGCGATCGACGAATGGGTCACTTCGGGCGAGATGCGGCTCATCCGCCTGCCGTATTCCCTCCACGGGATGGTCTCCCGCATCGTGATCCCCGTGGACCGGTCCCGGATCGAAAGGTTCCGGTACGATGATCCTCGGGCCCGACCCCGCGGTCTGCAGCCCTGACTACTTCTTCGCTCGACGCTCTTTGCGGCCGGCGTAGTAGGCTTTCTTCTTCGCCGCCTTCTTCCCGGTCTTCTTCCGCTTCTTCGCCACCATCGAAGCCCCGATGGGTTCGCGGGTTCAAGGTTCTGTGCCCGCACGCGGGCGAGGGCGAGCCGACGCACGAATCTGTTCGGTCTGACGGATGAGCCAAAACCTTCGTGTATGGGAAGTGCATTGGGTCGCTAGTTCGGGAGGAGGGCGCGGTGCAAGAACCGTCAGGCCAGCCAGCGGCGCCGGGATTGGAACCATCAACGTCGGAAGCTTCGAAGCCTTCCGGGAGGCGGAAGTGGATCATCATCGCGGTCGTCGCGATCGTGATTGTCGCCGCGGTGGGCGGGGCGATTCTCTTCCTACGGAGTGGCACGCCGACGTTCCTCGTCCGGACGACCACCGTCTTCGCCACCGCCGCGCAACCCGTGACGTTCGACGCCCAACTGACGCTGCCTTCCGGCGTCACCGCGAGCGCCATCGCGTGGTCCTTCGGCGACGGTGGCTCGACCGTCAGCACCGGGTCCTCCGTGACGCACACGTATGCGGCGGCCGGAACGTTCTTCGTCGCGGGCGAGGCGAACTTGAGCAACGGCGGCAAGGTGAACAACTTCGGCGCGTTGTACGCGATGTACGTCGGCCCGCGATCGGATTTGACGGACCGTGACAGCCTGGGAATCATCACGATCAACGGGACGGCCTCTTCGGCCGGAGCGCCGGTCATCAATCCCGGAGGGACGATTGTCGCGGTCGGGACCGTGCAGCAGGCGCCGACCTATTTCAACTGGACCGTGTCCAACCCCACACCCGTCACGAAGCGTTACGTGAATTACACATGGTCGGTCATGTCGCTCGGTTTCGCCTACGGGGACGGATCCTCGCCGGTGACCAACACCTCCGACCAACCTCTCGGAATTTCGCACGCCTACGCGTCTGCGGGCCTTTACAGCCTCCAACTCACCGTCACGACGCACAACATGAGCACCACCACGGATTGCGACGCGTTGAGCTGCACGGAAGGCACCCCGACGCCCGTGAGCCCGGCGCAGACCCGTTCGACGACCGTCGGTCAGACGATTGCCGTCGGCACATACAAGCTCGTGACGTATTCGGGGAGCATCATCAACCCCGGCCTGATCGTCGTGCAGGAGGCCGTGACCGGCGGCTACACGACGCTCGACCCCGGCGCGGACTACGAGTCCGTCGGCTTCGAGACGATCGCGAACACCTACCAGACGCTCCTGTGGTACGACGGCGTCAAGTCGGATACGTTCGTCCCCGTATTGGCCGACCGAATCCCATCCGTCTCCGACGGATCGATCAGCGCCGATCACAAGAACTACACGTTCCACATCCGTCCGGGCGCGAAGTTCGCGGACGGCACCACGGTGACCCCATGGGACGTGAAGTATTCCTTCACACGGACGATGCTGTTCGTCTTCGGCACGCCGGGGACGAGCGGATGGATTCAGTCGCAATACCTCCTGCCCAGCTTCGATCCGGCGGACCTGACCTTCGCCAACGTCAACAACGCGGTGACGGCGGACAACGTGAGCGGGACGGTGACCTTCCACCTGGTGACCTCCGTGCCGGAACTCCTCTGGTTCCAGATCATCGCGGATCCTTTGGGCTCGTCGATCGCCAGCTGGAGGTGGCTCGAGGCTCACGGTCCCGGGCTCGCCTGGACGCCGCTGGGCTTCACCGATTACCAGAAGTACGGCGACCTCGTGAACTATGTCCCGTACTGGCGGGATCACACGATGGGCTCAGGCCCGTTCGTCGTGGACTACGTGGTCCCGGGCGAGGCGGTTGCGCTCAAGCGCAATGTGAACTTCCAAGCGGTGCCGGGGATCCCAGCGCCGACGGTGGAACGCGTCTTCCTGCAGTACGTCGAATCGCCGTCAACTCGCGAACTCTCCCTGGAATCGGGTCAGGCGGACATCACGACATACAACCCGAGCAGTCGGTTCGATGTGATGCAGCGGATGCAGACCGCGGGTTTGGTCCAGATTGAGTTCGTGGCGACGCTGAACCTGTTCTGGTGGAACTTCAACTTCGAGATCGCGCCGAGCGCAGACAACAGCGTCCCATCGGACTTCTTCGCCGACCTGAACATGCGGAAGGCGTTCTTCAACGCCTACGATTTCCAGGGGTATATCGACAACATCGTGGGCAACAAGCGCTTCGGCGCGACATTCGCCCAGACGTTCAACGGGATCGTGCCGAAAGGAATGATCGGGTACGAGAACCTCTCGAGCTACGATGTCTTCAACATGGCCCTCGCAGGCCAGTACTACAACCAGAGCAAGTTCGTGACGAGCAACGGGGGCTGGGCCAACGCAGGCTTCACCCTCACGATCGTCGTCCCGACGGCGGACCCGGTCAACCTGGCCGCGGCGCGGGCGTGGGGTGACAATGTCCAGCGCCTCGGCCCGCTCGGCAAGATCGTCATCAAGACCCAGGTCCTGTCGTTCCGGGACATCATCGCCAACATGAACCCGCACGCGAACCCCATGGCCCTCTGGTTCCTCGGATGGCTACCGGACTACCCGTACCCGACGGACTACACGTACCCGATGCTCGAGCCGGGGAACGCCCTCACGGAGTACGGCGGGACGTACCCGGCGGCGAACGGCTTCAATATCAGTTACCTCGCATCGGTGGGGGAGGCCGCGCAGGCCCGGGCCGCGCAGAACGTGTCGGACTGGATCAACGCGAGCCTGTCCGAGACGGACATCAACCGGGTGGTCCAGCTTTCCCGCCAGGCCCAGCGGGAGGCGATGTTGAACCTGACGATCTACGTTCCCGCGCAGCAGCAGTACACGTTCTTCGTGTACCGCACGTGGATCCAGGGCATCAATCTTGAAGGCAACCCGATGCTCGGCGGGACGGACATCCTGTACAACCTCCTCAGCAAGTCGGGCGGCGCGAGCGCGGCGCCCCCCTTGACGCGTAGTGCCGGTCTGGACGCGGTCGGCGGATTCGGGGTGCCGTTGCCGGTCATCGCGTTGGCCGTCCTGGCCGTCGGAAGACGGAAGGACCGTTAGCGGGTCTCCCTGTCGACGACCTCGAGGACGCGACGGCGGCTCGCGGCGGGCCAGAGGCGGTGATAGAGTCGGTACTGACCGTAGACCAGACCCCCGATCCCTGCGACCACGGGGATGAACACGATCCCGCTGAGGGTCGGAAACGACTCGCGGACTTGGAGGGGGCCGAACAGGTCGAGCGCGAGGCATCCGACGATGTAGAATCCTCGGACCATGTCGCCGAAGACGTAGGATAGGACCGGATGGCGAGCGGACAGCCGCCGCGGCCCGGCGCCTTTTGCATCCTCTTCGGTGATGGTGATTCTGCTCATCAAACGACTCCGGCACCTAGGGGCCTTTTGAGCGGCGGCCATCCCCATTCGGCGCCCGTTCTATAAACGTACTCTCCCACTCCAATTCTCCGTCGTCCCGGCCGGACAAGTCGCGAACAAAAAGGATATAGAACCGAGCTTTCTTGGACGGCCTGCTGCGATGCGCCTCGCTCTGTTCATCGTCCGCCGTCTCCTCCTTCTGATTCCCACGCTCCTCGGCGTCACATTAATCACGTTCGTGCTGAGCCGCGCGGTGCCCGTTGATCAGCTCGTCGCGATCTACATCAACCCCCACAGTCCACTCCCGCGGGACCAGCAGATCGCCGCCGCCGTCCGCCTTTTGCATCTCGACGAACCGCTTCCGGTTCAGTACGTGTACTACCTCAGCTCCCTGCTCCATGGGGACTGGGGCTTCACGAACACGAACCTGTTCGCCGGGGCCGTCACCGACGCCGTCGTCCTCTTCTTCCCGCCGACCGTTGAGCTCGCGATCGCGGCGACCCTCCTCGCGACGATCATCGGAATTCCGCTCGGGACCATCTCCGCGATTCGGAAAGACCGGCTTCCGGATCACGTCACGCGGGTCGTGGCCTTCACCGGCTACTCCGTCCCGTTGTTCTGGCTCGCGTTACTGCTTCAGATCCTCGCGGTCCAGTACATCCCATCGCTGCCGATTCAAGGACAGGTGACCCCGGGCATCCTCAGCGGCCGATCGTGGGTCGTCGGATCGGGGGTGTTCGATTCCCAGCCGACGCACTTCCTCATCCTCGACGCGGCGCTGAACGGCGACTGGGAGGTCCTCCGGGACGCCCTCTGGCACATCGTCCTCCCCGCCCTCACCCTGACGTACGGGGTGCTCGGCGGCATCCTGCGGATGGTGCGATCCGGGATGGTCGATGCGATGAACCAGGAGTACGTGAAGACCGCGTGGTCCAAAGGCCTTCCGGAGGGTGTCATCATCCGGAAGCACATCCGACGCAACGCGCTCCTGCCGGTGACCACGGTCGTCGGCCTTCTATTCGCGGGCCTCCTCGGCGGCGTCGTGCTCGTCGAGGACGTGTTCATCTGGAACGGAATCGGTCGGTGGGCGACCGTCGCGATCATCAGCCACGACCTGGCCACCATCCTCGCGACGACCCTGATCTTCGCGCTCTTCCTCGTCCTCGTGAACCTCGTGGTGGACATCATCTACGCGTACCTCGATCCCCGGATCACCCTGTGAGGCGAGGCGCCATGTCGTCCGAGGTCGTGACCCATCGCCCGGAACTTCGCAAGTCCGTGGCGGCCGAGCTTCGGCGGGGCCTTCGGCGTCGGCTGGATGAATACCGGCTTACGGTGCGTCTCCTCCTGCAGCGACCCCTGGCAGCCGCCGGACTCCTCATCACGCTGGCATACGTGGGGATCGCCGTCGCCGCGTCGTTCCTCCCCGATCGAGATATCCTCCAGACGGATTTCGCGAACCCGTTCCCCGAAGCTCCGTGGTGGTGGGGCGCCGGACGGCCCGGGTCCTGGTTCGGTACGACGTACCCCGGCATCGACCTGGGCATGGCGATCTTCAAGGCGATCCGGATCGACCTCTACTACTCCGCGCTCGTCGTCCTCGGAGGCGCGCTGATCGGGATCCTCGTGGGTCTCGTCGCGGGGTACAAAGGTTCGTTCTTCGACGAGGCCCTGATGCGGACGACCGACGTCACCTATTCGATCCCATTCCTCGTGTTCGCGATCGCCGTGGCCTTCGTCCTGGGACGGGACTTCACGACCCTGAACCTCGCCTTGCTCATCCTGTGGTGGCCGCCGTACGCGCGGCTTGTGCGCGCTCAGGTGCTGTCCGTGAAAGAGAACAAGTTCGTCGAGGCGGCTCGCGCGGCGGGGGCGTCCGACACACGGATCATGTTCCGGCACGTGTTGCCAAACACCCTCGCGCCGGTCTTCGTCCAGGTGTCGCTCGACCTCGGCGTGGTCATCCAGATCTTTGCCGCGCTCATCTTCGTCGGCTTCGCCCCACAGGGCGGGTTCGTGCCCGAGTTGGGCGCGCTGATCTTCTATGGATACCAGCAGGGTGCCGCGTCGTATCCCTGGACGATCCTCTTCCCGGGGCTCGCCCTCGTCGTCTTTGCGGTGGGTGTCAACCTGCTCGGGGACGGCCTGCGTGACGTGCTGGACCCGCGCTTACGGAGGTGATCGGGGCGCCGCCTCTGCTCTCCGTGCGAGGACTGCGTACAGAATTCCTCACACCCCGCGGCGTGGTCCGGGCCGCGGACGGAGTGGATTTCGAAATCAACGAGGGAGAGGTCCTAGGACTGGTCGGCGAGAGCGGATGCGGTAAGTCTGTGACCGCCCTCTCGATCATGTACCTGATCCCCAGCCCGCCCGGTCGGATCGCGAGCGGCGAGATCTGGTTCAAGGGGGTCAACCTCCTCGCCGGCGTGAAACGCGAGGTCCTCGTGCGTCGAGGACTATGGGGACGCCCGAAGATCGTTCGGAACGAGCGCCTGCTCCGACAACACCGCGCCCGGATGAGCAAAGTTCGCGGCCGCGAGATGTCGATGATCTTCCAGGAGCCGATGGCCTCTCTGAACCCGGTCCTTTCAATCGGCTATCAGATCGCCGAGGTCCTGATCTACCAGCGGCGGAAGGAGATCTGCGATCGACTCCTCGCCGGGCACGAACTGGCCCCCGATGATCTCGATCTGTTCCGCCAAGCGGTGACGAACCCGGATCCGGCGGAGCGGGAGCGGTTCCTCGCAGAATTCTGCCTCCGAATCGCGGTGCCTGTCTCCCGCGTCACGGCGATCGTCGAGGGGGCCGGGTTGAGCTTGGAGGAACGCGTCGAACGCTTGCGCCACATGGTGGCCCGCGGGCGAATCCGGATTCGCTGGTTCCTCGAGTTAGTCCGCGAGCTCGACGACCTCGAATCGGAAGTCACATCTCGGGACTGGCGCCTCGTATCCGGCGTCGAGACGACGGAGGACCGGCGCCGCCAACTCGCCGCCCGCGCGCGGTATCGGTCGCGGCAACTCGCGTTCCGCGCCCTAATGGCGTTGCCGATCGTGCGGCGGGCGCTGATGCGGCCGATCGAGGAAGAGGCACGCCGGCGGGTCCTCGATCTGTTGAAGACCGTCCGGATCCCCGAGGCGACCAAGGTGTACCGCGCGTATCCGCACGAACTCAGCGGCGGGATGCAACAGCGAGCGATGATCGCGATGGCGCTCGCATGCGACCCCGTCATGATGATCGCGGACGAGCCGACGACGTCCCTAGACGTCACGACGCAAGCCCAGATCCTCCGGCTGATCCAGGATCTTCGCGGACGGACGAAGTCGGCGATCCTGTACATCACGCACGACCTCGCGGTGATCGCGGAGCTCTGCGACCGAGTCGCGGTGATGTATGCCGGCAAAATCGTCGAAGATGCGTCCGTCAAGGACTTGTTCGCCGAGCCACTCCACCCGTACACCCAGGGGCTGCTCGAATCGATCGTGTCCTTGGACCGACAGGTCTCGATCGGAGTCCCGCTGCCCACGATCGCCGGGACGGTGCCCGACCTCGCTCACCCGCCGACGGGGTGTCGCTTCCATCCCCGGTGCAAGTATGCGTTCGACCGCTGCAAGGCCGAGGAGCCGAGGCTCCTGGGGCAAGGTCCGGGGCGGCGCGTCGCATGCTTCCTGTATGAGGAGGGAGGGTCCCGTGCAGCCGGCGCCGCAAGCCGAGAATGACATCCTGGTGGCGGCGCTCGGCCTCCGCAAGTACTTCCCGGTGAAGGGCGGCATCCTGCGTCGAACGATTGCGCAGGTCAAGGCGGTGGACGGGGTGGACCTGTTCGTACGCCGAGGGGAGACGCTCGCCCTCGTGGGCGAGAGCGGATGCGGGAAGACGACCTTGGGCCGCCTCCTTCTCCAGCTGATCCCGGTCACGTCCGGGACGGTCCTCTTCGACCTGCCATCGACCGCGTACCGGGAGGCCCACCTGCGTTGGCCGCGCGACGCGGGAAACGGCGATTCTGCCGCATCCGCGGACCCGCAGCTTCGGGCCGTCGTCGGTCGCTACGGGATCACCGGTCGCCGCCCGCGGGCCCTGAAGCCACTCCGCCGACGCATGCAGCCGGTGTTCCAAGATCCGTTCACGTCGCTCGACCCTCGTATGCTGGTCAAGGACATCGTCGCCGAGCCGATCCTGATCAACCGGCTCATGACGCGCGCGGAGGCGATGGAGCGAGCGGCGAAGCTGCTCCAGGAAGTCGGACTCGGCGCCGACCATCTGTACCGTTTCCCCCACGAGTTCTCCGGCGGACAGCGTCAGCGGATCGCCATCGCCCGCGCCCTGGCCCCCGAGCCCGAATTCCTCCTCCTGGACGAGCCGACGAGCGCCCTCGACGTATCCGTCCAGGCGCAGATCCTCAACCTGCTCAAGGACATTCAGGGACGGCAGCACCTGACGTACCTGTTGATCACGCACAACCTCAGCGTCGTCCGGCAGATGGCGGATCGCGTCGCGGTCATGTACCTGGGGCAGATCGTCGAGGAGGCCCCGACGCGCGAGCTCTTCGAGAATCCGCTCCATCCGTACACGAAGGCCCTCCTGGCCGCGGTGCCAGTGCCGGACCCGAAGCGGCGGAGGGAGCGGATCCTCTTGCCGGGCGACGTGCCGAGCCCCGTCGACCCCCCATCCGGCTGCCGGTTCCATACGCGGTGCAACGCCGTGATGCCGCATTGCGGATGGAGCCCTCGCGACGCTGCCTCCGTGGCAGCCTATCTGTTCGACTCATCCCGCAATCCGAGCGCCGCAAACCTCCCGCCCCTCTCGGAAGTCTCCATCCGCGGCGATCACCTTCGCCTCCGATTCGCGAGGACCGAGCCGACGGCGGCGGACCGGGATGAGGTGGCTTCGCTGGTCCGGGCGAGGGCCGAGGTTCCAGGCGGCATGACGTTCCGCGCAATCGAGGTCGTCGAGCTTCGCGAGGGCGCGATCGATCTCGAATTCCTCCCTCCCCTGGAACCGGCGTACGTCGAGGTCTCGCCCAACCACATGGTTGCCTGCTACCTGTACCCGTTGTCCGATCGGAAGGAATCCGCGCCTCCGCAGTCCGCAGCTCTCTAGGATTCAGGGACGTACGCGATTCCCTGGATCTCGACCTTCATCCCGAACAGCAGGTCTGCCCGGACCGTTGCGCGGGCGGGCCGCGGTTCCCGCGGGAAGAACGTCGCGTACACCTCGTTCATCGCGGCGAAGTCGCTGAGGTCTTTCAGGTAGACCGTCGTCGAGAGGACGTGGTCCATGTCCGATTTCGCCGCGCCCACGACCCGACGGAAGTTCTCGAGCGTCCGTCGCGTCTGCGAACGGATGTCGCCCTCGACGACCTTCCCATCGGGCCCGAGGGGCCCCTGCCCCGCAACGAAGACGAGATCCCGCCACCGCACGCCCCAGGAGAACGGGAGCCCGACCGCGGGCAGGTCCGTCCGCACCGCCTCATGCGCCATAGGCCGTGTATCCCGCTCGACGGGGATAGGGATTCCGACCGGTACGCGTGGACCTGGAGGCGCGGCGGCTTTAACCCGAATTCCGTTGAAGGGCTCGATGTCGCAGCCCGCGTCACGAAGAGTTCTGCCCCGGGGGTTCCGTCCTTGAGCTACCTGAAGACCGTGAGGCGTCGATGGTCAGAGGCGGCGGTTCAACAGAGTATTCGACGGATCCTGGGCGAGAACGTCCTCTGTTCGATGTCGACGATCGGGCCGCGGAACCGGCCGCACATCAACACCGCGTACTTCTGCTATTCCCCCTCTCTGGAGATCTTCTTCCTTTCCGACGCGGGCTCGGCGCACTGCCGGAACCTCGATCGGAGCCCATCGATGGCGATGGCCGTCTTCCGCTCGACGCAGACCTGGGGCGGGTCCGACCGGGGACTGCAGCTCTTCGGGACCTGCACCAGGGCGGTGGGTCCACTCGCTCGACGGGCCGCGCAAATCTACGGTAAGCGGTTCCCCCGTTACGCCCGCTTCGTCGCGTCGACGTCCGGCTCGGCGAAGCGAGCGGCCGATCAGCTCCGATCCTACACGTTCTATCGGTTCGTACCGAGGACGGTCAAAATCTTGGATGAACGGGAGTTCGGTGGCGCCGTGTTCGTGGTTGTGTCCGTGCCGAGACCCTGAAGAAGTCCCTCGGATCGGTCCCGTCGGCGTTCGGGTTCCGCGGCGCCACGACACGCAGCGGTGCGTGGGGTCGCCGTCACGTCACTTGTTCGAGCCGCTTCAGGACGCGCATGGCGCGGAGCGTGATCATCTTGCTCGGCTCCCCCACTTTTTCGAGCGCGAACGGCGTCGGCATGCCCTTCGGACTCTTCTTGTACCACTCGGCCATCTTGCCTTCGATGTCCGGGTGGACGGCATCCAGAACCCACCGGCCGTCCGATCGCATCTTCTCCTTCAATACGGAGAGGGCGTACCGCATCCGGGGATCGTCCCCGTAATTGAGTGCCGTCATGAAGTCGAGGCCGACGAGCAGATCGTAGTAATAGTGCATCGGGTAGTGGAACCGGACCCAAGGCTCGTATGGCTCCCCCTGTTTGTGGAGCTCCCGTTGAAGATAGAACTCGGCGGCCCGCTCGACGGCCCGCTGCATCCCGGCGGACCACTTCTGCCGCGGATATGCGACGAACGCGCTCATCCCTTCCCACGAATCAAGATTGCGTCCGCTCCCGAAGCAGCTCCACCCGCCGTTCTTGTCCTGATTCGTCACGAGCCATTCGAAGGCGCTCCTCACCTTCGGATGGTCCGCATATCCAAAGTTCACGAGCCCGCGTGCCGTGTTCCCGACGGTGCACAGATGACCGTGCTTCCCTCCGCTCGGGGCGAACCCCCCATCGGCGGTTGAGAGCTGTTCAATCCAGAGATTGGTGGCTCTCTCGATGCGCGGATCTTCCTTCGTCACCCCGAGGTCTGAGAGGACGAGGAGCATCCAGTTCGTGGACAGGTACTTCGGCCGGTAGAGATCCGCCTTGTCTTCCCAGTAGCCGCCTGCTTTCTGTTTGCCGAGGATGTCGGCGGCCCAGCCTCTCTTCGCGATTCCCTCCTTCGCCGATTCCACTTCGGGGTCGTCCTCTCCGCGGCCGAGGATCTGCGTGAGGGCGAGGTAGCGGATCGATGGCTGGTCTTCCGCGAGCAACCAGTCAATCGCCTTCGATCGCTTCATGGACCCGCCGGGTTCCTGACGTTGACGGATTCAAACGCCTCGCGCTACTTTACCCTTCTCGTATCTCGGCGAGGGTGGGACACGCGGGGCTTCCCAGGGCATCGATCGGGCGAGCGATCGTCGCGCCGGCCTTCAGGCTTCCCGCGAATACTCCCGCTGGAACGCGTTCTCCCAGAACCACGGCATCTGGGAGTACTCGTCCTCCCCGGTCAGGGCCTTCGTCGTGTTCACGTAAGACATGAAGAGTCCCTTCTTGATCGCGTATGAGGTGTTGTCGAGGTTGACCGGATACCGCGAGTCGCCCCAGGCAATCATGTAGTCGATGTAGAGGACGCGGGTCCAGAGAGCGCCCATGCCGAACGTGGCCTTCCACACGGCATCCCCAGTCGCCAGGTGGTCCGCATGGTCCATGCAGGGGTCGCAGCCGTTGAAGTGCCCCGTCTGCCGGGTGCGGTCGAAGTCCGGGGCGTTGACGCGCGTCGTCGAGTCGGATGGCGTGTACGCGGCGATGATTGCGTTGATCGTGGAATAGAAGTCCGCCCAGCTCTGGTACGTCGTCGAGCCGTCGACTGCGGTCATGCTCGTGATGTTGCCATCGCGAAGCTTCTCCATTGTCTGATAGTTCGTCGAGGGGAAGCCGCCCCCTTGGTTGCCGCCATCCGGGACGCGCATGAAGACGGAGACTGTGGTCCCATAGGTCCAGGTCCAGATGCTGTGGCAGACCTGCTGCCCCGCCGTGTAACAGAAGTTCACGGATCCGGAACCCTCCGCGGCCCCATCGCCGACGATGTACCGGACGCTCGCCTGGGCGCCCTTCTCGCGAGCGCCCCAGCGGGAGATGTTCTGTCCCGCATCGCCCGCGGTGGTATAGACGAACAGCAGGTGGTCCCCCGCCTGGTAGTGATTGTACGAGTCCGGAGACTCCCAGAGCTGCCAATCGTCTTGGTGGGCGTGGACGTAGACGTCCCACACCTGGGGGCTCGGAGGAGGCGGCGGGGGCATTCCGGGGATCGTGAACGCGGTCACGCTGCACTGGCAATGGTCTGGCCCGACGTGGATTTGCGCGTAGACGGTCTTGCCGAGGAAGTCGAGCGGGAGCTCGATTCCCACCGCGACGTCCGTCACAAGCGCCGCGAGGCCGATCCCCTTCACGACGTACTCGTCCGCGCCGGCCGCGTTAATGTCACGGTTCTCCTGGACGGTGTACGTGAGGTAGGTTCCAGCCTGCGGATTGTGTTCGTCGAGATTGCCGATTGCGTTGAGCGCGACATCGGAGCTGTGGGTGAAGGCGCTCGGATATTGCACGGTGAGGGAGACGTACGGGCTGCCGTTGATCGAGAGGGTACCGCTCCTCTCGGGTCCGAAGTCGATGTAGATATGGTGGACGTAACACGAGCTATCGACGTCCTCGCGGAGGGCGACCGAACCTTTCCAGGCCGCCGTACCGTCCAGAAGGCTCGTCCACGTGAACGAGTCGTCGGACCGGATGACCTCCCCGACTCCCGGCGTGCAGCTGTCTGCTCTCGCCTGCGCGCTAACGAGGGTCAGTCCCACGGCTGCGAGGATGAGCACGACGCAGAAGGGCAGGGCCGTGAGGAGCGGCTTTCGTCGGGCGCCCTCGGGCCGTCCAATCGGACGCGACCCGCCGTTCGTTCGCTTTGCATTGTCCGGGCCTGTCACACTTCGTGAGAAGGCCGGACCCGGGGTTAAGCGCCATGTACACAAACGGGGCCGCAGTCATACACTTCATATTGAGCGTCGTGCGGCATCGGCAGGACCAGCCGCATCTCGCGTCCCGAAAGAAACGGGTGACGGATTGTGGGGTCCGTTGTCGCTCGGCGAGCACTCCGGCCGCCCTAGGCCCGTTTGAGGATGGCTCCTCGGAGCGGGTACTCCCCAGCGTTCTTGCCCATGACACGGCTATCCTGGGTGCACACGGTCCGGATCGCGACGGCGGAAGCAGGAGACCACATGGTCGTTGACCATGCCGGCGGCCTGCATATACGCGTAGCAGATTGTGGTGCCGACGAACTTGAAACCGCGGTCCTTCAGCGCGGAACTCATCGCGTCTGACTCCCGCGTCCGAGCCGGGATCTGGCTCAGCGCCTTCCAGCGGTTCATCTTCGACTTGCCGCCGACGAACCGCCAGACGTATTCATCGAACGTCCCGAACTCTCTCTGAATCGAGAGGAACGCCACCGCGTTCGAGATTGCGGCATCGACCTTCAATCGGTTGCGGATGATTCCGGGGTCGCCCAACAACGACCTCACCTTGCGTGAATCGTAGCGCGCGACGCGCTCCGGATCGAAGTTGTCGAATGCGCGGCGATAGGCATCGCGTTTCTTCAGCACAGTCAGCCACGACAGTCCCGCTTGGGCTCCCTCGAGCACGAGGAACTCGAACAGCTTGCGCTCGTCGTGTTCCGGCGTCCCCCATTCCGCATCGTGGTAGGTCACGAGGATCGGATCGTCCGATGCCCACCCGCACCTTCGAATCGCGGGTCCGAGGGGCCGGTCGGTGGACTTCATGGTGCACTCACCGAGCCTCCGGTGATGAACCGAGGGGATTTGAACCCAAGGGCGGCCGTTCCATGAAGGGATCCTCGTCTACGGGCGGGATTTCCGCAGCGCAACCGCGATTCCGAGGCGATCCTGAAGGTCGGATTCATCGACGGCTGAGCCGTCGACTAGGATTCTCCGGTCAAATGGGCCTTCAGGAAACTGACCGTGCGTTGCCAAGCGACGTCGGCGGCCTTCGAATCGTAGGCGTCGGGCCGGTCCTTCTCGAAGAACCAGTGCGACGTCCCAGGGTATGTGTAGAAGGTGACGTCCCTTCCGTTGGTCCCGAGGAGCTTCTCGAGCTCTTGTACGGAAGCGGGAGATTCGAATTCGTCGGTCTCCGCGAAGTGACCCAGGAAGGCCGCCTTTGACTCCGCAAACCCCCGCTCGTAGTTGCCTTCCCTCGTCCCGTAGAAGAGGACGACGGCCGCCAGGTCCGCGGGGAGCTCCTGCGCCAACCAAAGAGCCCAGAAGGCTCCCAACGAGAAACCGATGACTCCGGCGCGTTTTCCCCGTACGCCGGGATAGACTTGAAGGGCCCTCACGCTCCTTACGATATCCTCGCTCGCTGCCTTCTCATTCAATTTCGACATCAGGGCCCTGGCACCATCTCTTGTCGACGCGGTCGCGCCGCCGTACAGGTCGGGGGCGAACGCGACGAACCCGGCCGTCGCCAACCTATCGCAGAGCGTCTTGAAGAAATCGTTCAAGCCCCACCATGCATGGAGTACGAGGACCCCGGGCCCCTTGCCTTTCTTTGGGACCGCTATGTATCCTCGGACTGACCCCTCGGGGCTCTTCAGCTCAACGATTCCCATGTTTACATCCCCTTCCAGGCGGAGCTTCCGGAATCGATGCCTAAACTTAAGCCTTGACGCTCGGGTTGACCCTTCCTCGCGCAGACGTGCAAGGGACGGTGTCGGATCCGAACAGGCCACCTCCAAGCGAGCTGCTCGTCAGACTTGGGCGCCCACGCCGAGGAGAACTAACGTAGTTATCGGTGTGTCGGATCCTGGAAGGCGGACGCGGTCGGCGGTTCGTGCGCGATGGCCCCGGGAATGCGGTGAGCGTGAAGTCTGTGAATCTCGCTCAAGATCACGGAGTATTCCTTCTTCGCCTCCATCTCGACGACCACGGTCAGCATCCGGATCCACATCGCTGGGTAGGCCACGAGCCAGACGGCCGACGCGACGAGGATTGTGAGGACAGAGCTCGGGAGGAGATTCCCCAAGCCGACATCCCCCAGCGCCGTACGCAGGACGATCTGCGTCGCAATCGAGGAAGCGGCGAGGAATGCGATGAGCCGCAATCTCTTCACCCACCGATCGTGGATCGTCGCTTGGGCCAAGTGGAACAGTCCGTGATACCATTCGACGATGCGATGCTCCATCGACGGGGCACCGTTCCATTTCATATGTATAAGACGCTTTCCGGTTGAGTATCAGCCCCGAGCGTTGGGGAGAATGAGCCATTGGATTTGTGGCCGGCCGAAAGTCCGTATCTCAAGCCTTCTTTCGAATCGCGCCCGGGGTGAGCACTGTCCGGTAGAAGTCATTCGAGATCTCGCGCGGTCGTGACCGACGATCTGAAGCGAGTGACCTTCGTCGGGGGAGGGCGAGGCCAGTGGATTGTCGAGTCCATGGAGGCTCTAGTGGGCAGAGGCCTCCGCCGCGTCGAGCGCGTGGCCGTCGTGGAAGGCCCTTTCGAGTACGGGCCACGGCAGGGCGCGTGGCGGCTGCGCGGCGTCACCGGCCACGAACGGTACGTGACCCGAGCCGAGCAGGAGGAGTTGCGCCGACGCTCCTCGGGTCTGGGACGAACGGAGGCGACGCGGACCGTCCTAATCCCAATCCGCAAAACGAGCGCGTGGTGGGAGCTGGCGCAGGATGAGCGACGCGCCATCTTCGAAGAGCAATCCCATCACATCCAGCTCGGCCTCCGTTCGCTCCCTGCCGTGGCACGGCGCCTGTACCACTCGCGCGAACTCGGCGAGCCCTTCGATTTCTTGACGTGGTTCGAGTTCGCTCCGGCGGCCGGTGAGGCATTCAACGAACTGCTCAGGGAACTCCGGCGCACGACCGAATGGACGTTCGTAGAACGCGAGGTCGAGATTCGTCTGCGTCGTGCCGTCCCGCCCTGAGCCCGAGCAGAAGGTCCCGCTAGGTCCGCCTCGTTGCGGATCCGCGTCTTCAAAGCCCCCTGCATGTTGCGGATTCTCGGACACAATTACCGGAGGGCATCCAAAGGCGGGCGCTTGCACGGAAGAGTCGACCGGGTGGGATTTGAGCTTCGAAAACCTCAGCCGGTGGCTTTGACGGGGCGACCCGGTCGCTCCAACCCCCGGCCCACGAGATGGCGATAGGCTCGGAGCGCGCGCTCGCTCGAGTGCCAGTCGCCCGAGGCCTTGAGGGCGGGGAGTTCCTCCTGACTCGCGCGCAGGCCGAGATACTTGGCGGAGTAGGGCGACTGTCTGGAAAGGGCGCGCAAGGGTTTGAGTTCATCCTCGCGGGTGCCGACCTGATCGAGGAGGTCGAGCAAGGAACGGGCCATGGCCACGACCAGGAAACCCTCGAGATCGGAGAGGTTGCCATCATGTCCCCGCACGAGACACTGAAGGTAGCGCTCTCGATCCGGCGGGAGGACATGGACAGGCGGCCATCCGTGTTTGAGGAAATGGAGGTTGAGGAGCAATCGTCCAACTCGGCCGTTGCCGTCGCTGAAGGGATGGACGGACTCGAAGTCGAAATGCATCCAAGCGCCGAGGGCAAACGGATCCTCTCCGTGCACGTCTCGCCTGTGGTAATCTTTCACCCACGTCGACATCATGGGGACGACCCTTTCCATTCGGGGCGGCGAATCCTTAATGCCCGCGATCCGGACATTGACCCGCCGCCATTGCCCGGCGTCCGCTTTGACACCGTGGAACACCTGCTCATGCAGCTCCAACACGGTGGCCAGCTGGATCGGGGCCTTTCTCCGCTCGAGCAGATCTGCAAAGGCGGATGCATGCTGGATCGTCTCCATCACATCGGACAGGGGACGATTCCCGACGGATTTCTGCTCAAGGAGGATTCTTTCTACGTCCACGCGACTCAGGGTGTTCCCTTCGATCTCGTTCGTGCCCCATGTGTTAAGCGCCCCTGTGCGCTTCCATACGCCTTCGGGGATCGTATCGAGGGCCGTACGGGTCAGGAGTTGCTCTCGTAGGGCTGCTAGTATGTCTTTCCTCATGCAATTTGACGGATACCATACTACATATTTGAATCTATATGGTTTATAGTTCAGCACACAGAATATCCCATACTACGTCTCGTTCCGGAACCGGGGTGACCGGGGGGTTGAACGGGCGACCTCCGCCACCGCGCCATTCGTCGCACCTCACAGCAGTTCCTGACTTCCCGATGAAAGTGGTTCGGGGAACTCGCATGGACAGTCCAAGTTGCTTATGGCGGCGCATTCCATTCCGTTGGCCTGCTGGTCACGATGTCCATCCCTTCGATCACGCGGGAGAAGGTGCTTGGCTTCCGACAACGCGCCACGCACCTGCACACGCGCCTACCGCGGGGGCGACTCGTCGAGGCCGCGTTCGCGGGACTTCAAGACAGCGCTCCCCGATCCGCCGTCTTGGCGCTCCACGCTCGCGTAAAGGACGTATCGCCGTCCGCCTGGAAGGATCCTCGGTTCGTGCAGGTGTGGGGCCCTCGGGGCGCGGTGTACGTCGTCCCGGGTCAGGATGTGGCTGTCTTCACTCTGGGTCGGTTCCCGCGCAATCCCGTTTTGGGAGCGGCTGTGAAAGCTGCCACCGAAAAAGCGAGGAGTGCGTTCCGCGCTCGGCAGGCTCGCCCGGAACGCCACCTCTCCGATCGGGCAGCTGGGGTGAATTTCCGCGAGTTGAGAATCGCGTCGATGACCGGCGCGGTGAGGATCGTGTGGGATGGAGCCACGACATCGTGGTGGCTTGTCGAGCCTCCGACGGAGGCGGCGGAACCCGCGCGCCTCGAGCTCGCGCGGCGGTTCCTGCGGTCGGTTGGACCCTCGACGCCCCAGGAGTTCGCTTGGTGGTCCGGCGGGTGGGCCGGATCCTTTGGGTCTTCCACACGAGGAGAGCTTTCCGACGCGCAGCAGACGTTTCGTGCACTCAAAATGGAACTCATGGACGTTGACGTCGAGGGTCAGAAACGGTGGGCCCTTCGGACGGACCGCTCCCGGTTGGAACGTGCGGTACCCGTCGAAGCAGTGCGCCTGCTGCCGGCCGGAGACCCGTATCTAGCGTCCGCAGACCGGGCGTTGCTCGTCCCGCAGCCACGATTTCGATCCCAGTTGTGGCCCAATTCCGTGTGGCCGGGTGCGCTCATGGTGCACGGGGAGCTCGTGGGTACCTGGCGTCGGCAGGTGGGCCGAGTCACTCTGCGAGCGTGGCGACCGTTGGAACCCGACGTCAGAGAAGCGGTCGAGGAGGAGGTCTCTGGGATGCCCATCGAATCGGCGACGAAGGAGGTCCGTTGGTCGACGGGCGATGTGCCCCCTTGAGTTGCGCGCCAACCGCTCGTTCACTCGAGAACCATGCCATCGCACCGTGTGCTTGTCGCTAGTCGTGCTCCGGATGGCCCTTCATCCACCGCTTCTCCTCATCGTTAGGAGTGAGGGGATATCCGACCGACCAGAGGAACACCCGGGCGGTCGCGGGGCCCATGTGCTTGAACTTGTACTGAAGATCCTCCAGCAGCTTCCCCTCGCGCTTCCCGAAGCCGGCGATGTACCCCTTCACCGAACCGTATTCCTTCGCCAAGTCCAAAATCGTCCTGGCGTTCTCGACCGTCGCGCGGATTTTCTTTTCATTCCGGACGATTCCGGGATCTTGCATCAACGCACGGATGTCCCGCTCTGATAGCCCAGCGACCTTCTCGGGTGAGAAATCACGAAATGCCTTTCGAAAGTGGGGCCACTTTTTCTCAACCATCCGCCAATTCAAGCCCGCGCTGAAGATCGCCCTGGACATCAGGTCGAGGTACCCGTGGTCGTCCTTCGGGGGGATCTCTTTCCATCCCGGCATGGGGACAGCGACCCTATTCGCTCTATTTATGCCTACCTTCTCGGCAGTTCCCGCGCCGTTGAGTGGTCGTCAGGAGCGCCCCTCCCGCCGCGTGGACAGAACGGCGGCGACTATGCCTTTCACCGAAAGTGGACCGGGTGGGATTTGAACACGAAGTCTCTCTAAGACCGCGCCACAGCGGGCATGTCTCACGCTAAACCGCGAACGTCGATGGTGTGGAGTGCCGCTCGATCCGTAAACCAAGCGAAGGGTTCGACAGGCAGGGTCGAGGCTACTCGTTTGTCGGCTCCCTCTCGTCCCCGGTCTCCATAATGGTCTCGCCCATGACTTTTGCCCGGCCCATTCTTGAGTGCTCCTTGTCATCGATTCTTGCTTCTGCTCAATCGCGGTGTGGGGTTTACCCCCGACAGGCCTAGTGCGATCCACGCCTTGAGGTTGTCATTCTCGCCGAGACCCTTGCTGGCGACAAACACAAATCCTCGCAACGGTCGACCCGTGAAGTCCATCGGACGTGTATGAGGACGTCTTAGGGCCTCCGACCAGTTCTCTGGACCGACCCGGACCATCAATTCATCTTTGACGATTCCCAAGACCATCCGCCCGCGGTGCATGATGGCGAGTCCGCCGAACATCTCCTTTTCAGCGATGTCAGGCTCGTGTCGAAGGATTCGTCGAACCCGGTCGGCGAGTCGTTGTTCGTACACCACAGTTATCATCCCTTGTGTTCTGCAAGGCGGAAACGAGGCTCGGATGAGGTAGTCGGAATGCCTTCACCGCGAGCGGCTGGGCCGGAGTTCAAAGCATCCCAAAGGCCTTTGCGAACTCGCGAGGATCGTAGTATATCCGCTGTTCCACGATCTTTCCCTCGGCGACTCGAATCCAGTCAGCGATCTGGAGCGTAATAACGGTGCCCGAGGGGGCTTTCAGATCCATCTCGTAGATCGAGCAGACCTGGTTGCCCTTCTCGAACTGGCTCTGCATCCGGGTTTGGATGTGAGAAGGGAGGAGCTGTTCGTTCATTGCGATGTATTGCTTCGCTCCGCTTGCGTTCATCACCGGGCCAGCGAACGACATGTCCTCTGCCAGTAGATCTTCGAGTCCCTTCGTTTTCTTCCCGTCCGTCAGCTCATAGAGCTTGTTCACGACCTTGAGCGCTTCTCCCATAGTCCTACCTCCTTCGTGTTCCGCTTGGCAGCCCCGAGGGAGCATTGTATCAAAAGTATATAAGCCCTGAAGGGAATCGGATGATAGTGGTGCTGATGCGGGACAAACTCATCCTCACCCCCAGAGGTTTCGCGATTCCTACCGTCCAGCCTAACGCCTGTCCCATCCACGCGAGTCTCGGGGTCCTTGGGCGGAAGTGGGCGCTGTTGCTGCTGCGAGACGTAGCTTTTCATGAGCATGTCCGCTTTAGTGACATGCTGCGAAACAGTCCCGGCCTGACTCCAAGGATCCTGACAATGCGCCTGAAGGAACTGCAGGAGGAAGGATTCCTCATTCGCGTGACCGACGGAATTCGGAGTGGCGCGATTACTTACGAGCTCGCGTCCAAGGGCCGGGACGTCATCCCGATTCTCACGGCCTTGACGAATTTTGGTATCAAGCATCACGCCAACGTCGTCTTTAAGGATGGCGAGCCAAGGTCGTTGGCCGAGATGTTTCCACAGTCACAATCGGAATTGCTTCTCGACCTAAAGGAGTACGCGGATCGGTCCCCCACGGCCAAGGAAGTTTCAGCGAAAGGTCGTCTTCGCGGCCGAAACTCGAATGGCTCCCGAGCCCGAGGGAAATCTCGTGCCGGGAGAGCTCCCGGTGCCACGATTCCGCGTGGCCGCACTCCGCCCGATTGATAGAAGTGTCCCCAGAATCGTCCCGGCTCGGCCCTCATTCATGCATTATCGGATCTTGCCCGGATGCTGTAGAATAGTGGACCGGGTGGGATTTGAACCCACGGCCTCTACCATGCCAAGATAGCGATCTTCCAGCTGATCTACCGGCCCGCGAGCGCTGAGTAGAGGGCCTTCGTATTAAGGTTTCCCGGCTCGTCGTGGCCGGCTACGGAGCGATCCGCTTCCGGACCAAGGCCCCGCTCGTCCCCAGCGGAGCGAGGGTCTTGAAACCCTCTCGTCGGAACATGCCGAGCGTGCCGAACCACCGCCATTCCGGGACCGCGGCCATCTTCTCGGACACGACGGGAAACGCCTCGACGGTCCCGCCTCCCTGTCTCCGGATCGACTCGAGCGCGGCGCGGAGCGCGAACTTCGCGACTCCCTTCCCCCGGTAGCTTCTCGCCACGAAAAAGCACGTGATTCTCCAGAGCGTCTCCGTGTCGTCGGGCGGGGCCACCTCGCGGTACGTCCTTCGCGCGTCGATCCTCGGGAGTTCCTCCCGCTTGCCATATTGACACCAGCCGATCGGGGTCTTGCCGTCGTAGACGAGGATCGCGTGGGAGCGCCCTCCGCGGACCATTGCCTCCTTGTCCTTTCGATTGAGCGCGCTCCGTGCCTCACCCGACAGCCCGCGCCCGACCGGCCTCGGCCGCTGGTAGAAGATGCACCAGCATTCCCCCTGCTGGACCGCGAGCGCCGCGAAATCGCGGAAGGTTCGCGCGCTCAGCTCTTGCGTGGTGTATGCCATCGCCGCCCGCCCCTAACGTGCCGGGCGATGCACGGGACCGTGGTCCCGGAAGGCCATCAGGCCGCCGCCTTCGCCTTCTTCTCCGGCGGCTTCCTCACGGACTCCGCGAACATCTCCAGCGGCTTCTCCCGCCGAAGTTTCTCCCCAGGAATCGGAACGGGGTACTCGCCGACGAGGCAACCGAGGCAGACGTCATCCCGCGGATGCTTGAGCGCCGCGATGAGTCCCTTGAGGGACAGGTATCCGAGCGAATCGGCCGTGATGAACTCGGCGACCTCCGACGGAGTCTTCTGATTCGCGATGAACTGATCCCGCGTCTTCATGTCGATCCCGAGGTAGCACGGGAATCGGATCGGCGGGCAGCCGATGCGCACGTGGACCTCCTTGGCGCCGGCCTGCCGCAGGATCTGGACGATCTTGCGGATCGTCGTGCCCCGGACAATCGAGTCGTCGATCAGGACGATCCGTTTGTTCTTCACCGCCGATCGGATGGGGTTCAACTTGAGCATGACGCCGATCTCGCGGTCCTGCTGGTCCGGCATAATGAACGTGCGCTCGATGTACCGGTTCTTGATCAGGCCCTCGACGACCGGAAGTCCTGCGACCTGCGCGTAGCCTTGCGCCTGCGCGCGGCCCGACTCGGGCACCGGGACGATGATGTCGGCTTCGACCGGATACTCCTTCGCGAGCTGTTCGCCGATCTTCACGCGGGCGTCGTACACGAGCCGCTCGTCGAGGACGCTGTCCGGCCGCGCGAAGTAGACCCACTCGAACATGCAGTGTGCGGTGTGGTTCGGATGCGGGAGCCGCATCGACTCGAAGCCGTCGGGCCGGAGTTCGACGATCTCTCCCGGTTTCAGGTCGCGGATGAACTTCAACCCGAGCGCATCGAACACGACGCTCTCCGACGCGATCATCATTCGGCCGTTCCCCTCCCCGATGCAAAGGGGTCGGATCGCGTAGGGATCGCGCACCGCGTACACGGTGTCGTTGATCATCAGAGCGAGGCTGTACGCCCCGACGAGACGGCGGGTGAACTCCTTCAGCGCCCGATGGACGTCGCCGCCGGTGTTGACGATCTCGTTCGCCAGAAGACGGACGATCACCTCGCTGTCCGAGGTCGTCATGAACGCCCAACCCTTCTTGCTGAGCTCCTGACGAATCTCGTCCGCGTTCGCGATGTCCCCGTTGTGCGCGAGCGCGATGTCCCCGTACGACGTCTTCACGACGATCGGCTGCGCGTTCTCGAGCACGCTCGAGCCGGAGGTGGAGTAGCGCACGTGGCCGATGCCTGAATTCCCGCTGATTTCCATCAGGTCTTCGCGGGAGAAGACTTCGTGGACCAGCCCCATGCCCCGCTTTGCCTTGAGGCCGCCGTCGTAGACGGCGAGGCCGGCCGACTCCTGGCCGCGGTGCTGGAGGATTCTCAGGCCGTAGTACAGGTCGGACGTCACGGACGACGTGGCGGCGCAGCCGATGATCCCGCACTTCTCCTTCGGGCGAGCGTCGGAATATTCCGACGTCCCTTCCTCACGCACCATCCTCAATGCCTCTTCGCCCAGGAGAAATTCCGAAGCTTCTTCGTCCGTCCGTAGCCGCACGACGCGCAGTATCCCTTCTGCTTGTGGAACGCGCGCTTGCCGCAGCGACGGCAGCGGATGTGGACGCTCTTCCGTCCCATCTTGCCGAGCGACGCGGTCCCCTTGGTCACGAAGCCCACCTACGTCATGGGGAGATGTAAATCACGTTGTCTCCGCGGACGATCGCCAGATCCATCTTCCGCTGGGCCTGATTGTCCTGCATCTCCTCCGCGTTCCGGAGGACGAGGTTCATGTGCGGGTCGAATCCATCGAGGATCCCACGGTATCCGCGCCCGCCTTTCAGCTCAACCATCACGTTCGAGCTGATCCGTTGGTTGAGGAGAGAAAGCGGCTTAATCATGGGGACCACGTCGCAGCCATGGAGGCGCGATACTTAAAGGTTTACGGGTGGCGCGAACCTCGCGCGTCGGCATCGCGGCCGTTGCCCTTCGACGGATCGACGAGGAATCCCGAGTCCCGAAGGACGTCCATCCCGACGATCATGTGATACCGCATATCCTTGCGGTCCGTGATTGCGACTGCGACATCGAACTCCCGGCCTGCGATCACGACCTTCGCATCCGCCACGTCGCGTTCCTCAAGCGCATTGGCGGCCGCGGCACGGACCCGCACGCGGTCGAAGACCGGCCCGAGTCCCGCGCGGGCGGCGAGGTCCGTGTCCAGGCTCGTTCGCGCCGCCCCCGTGTCGATCCTCGCGAGCACCCGGATGTCGCCTTTGCTTCCGAGGATCGTGACTTCTTCGACGACGCCGATCGTCGTCCGCGCAACGTTCCGTCGACGGTCCGAGGCCACTGGGTGCACCCGCCGGCTCCCTTCTTCGGGTCGATACCCGTCCGCCGATATATCCTTAACCGCCTCGTCCTCTCGACACGTTTTTCTGCCGCGAACCGCATCGAGGGGTTCCGCGATTGTCCGGCGGCGTCCCATGAAGATCGGCGTAATCTCGAAGAAACCGTCGTACTGGTCCACGAAGGCGCTCCTCGCGGCGATCCGCAAGCAGGGCCACGAACCCACGTACGTCAAGACGGACGAGGTCCGGCTGATCGTGGCGGGCAAGGACGACGCCACGTACAACGGCGAATCGCTGCGCGGACAAGACGTCCTCATCCCGAGGATCGGGCGCTCGATGACCGACTTCGGGAAGATGCTGTTGCGTCAGCTCGAACTGATGGGCATCCGGACGACGCTCACGAGCGACGGCCTCATCACGGCGCGGAACAAGTTCCTCGCGCTCCAGTCGCTGCGGCAGGCGGACATCCCGATCCCGCGGAGCATCCTCCTGGCCTCCCGGCCGAACTTGATGGAGGCGGCGCAGCTCGTCCGGTATCCCGCGGTCCTGAAGATCCTCTCCGGGACCCAGGGCATCGGCGTGATGCGCGTGAAGAGCCTCGAGGAGACCGCCTCGATCGTCGACACGCTGAAGTTCTTCGGCGAGGTGATGTGCCTCCAGGAGTACATCCCGAACCCGGGCGTCGACATCCGCGCGCTCGTCGTCGGAGACCGCGTGGTGGGGTCGATGAAGCGCGTGGCGGCGCACAACGAGTGGCGGGCGAACATCCACCTCGGGGCCAAGGGCATCGCGATGGAGCTGGACGACCGTGCGAAGCAAGTCGCCGTGCGGGCGTCGAAGGCCGTCGGACTCGAAATCAGCGGGGTCGACATGATCTTCCGCGGCGACACCCCGTACGTCCTCGAGGTGAACGCGTCCCCGGGATTTCGAGGGCTCCTCGAGGCCACGGGAATCAACGCCGCCGACGCGATGGTCGAGTACGCCGTCGAGAAGGCGAAGGCCGGTTCGCCGAAACGTCCATGAGCGGGATTCCCGTTCCCACGGCGATGGACGAGGCCCCGATCCCCGGGTCGCGCGTGCGGGCGACGACGAAGCACGGCGCCCTGACCGTCGACGAGATCGCGGCGATGCAGCCCGGCATGGCCCGCCTGATGGACGAGCTGAGCCGGCGGTACTGGGTCCTCTACTACGCCGCGAAGGCCGGCAACTGGGAGCTCGCCGCCTACGAGGCGAAGGAGTCGGAGAAGATCCTCAAGAGCGCGTCCGCGGCGCGACCGAAGTACCGCGACGACATCGCGACGTTCGTCAGGCTGCGCCTCACACCCCTCGGGCAGACGATCGAGGCCAAGGACTGGCGGTCGTTCGAGGAGGCGTACCAGCGGGGCATCGACGACTCGAACATGTACCACGACAAGTACAACAAACGATTCGTCCGATTCCGCCTCCCGGACCACCCGCCGGAATGGTTCGATCTCGAGCCTCGATAGCTTTTTGGCCCGCGTCCGCGTGCCGCCGCACGGGATTCGCATGGACTACGTGACATTGGGCCGAGGCGGTCCGAAGGTCTCTGCGATCGGCGTGGGGATGTGGCAGGCGGGCGGCAAGGCGTGGGGCGCCGACGTCCGCGACGTCGACTGCCGCAAGGCGATGGAGCGAGCAGTCGAACTCGGGATCAACCTCGTCGACACGGCGGAGGCGTACGGCGACGGGCATTCGGAGACCGTCATGTCCCGCGCGATTCGGAACGTCGGCCGGGACAATGTCTTCGTCGCGACGAAGGTCGGCGGGTGGCACCTCCACGCGGACGATGTGAAGAAGGCGTGCGCGGGAAGCCTGAAGCGGCTCGGCGTCCGCGAGATCGACCTCTATCAGGTCCACTGGCCGGATCCCTGGAGCCAAGTCCCGTTGCGGGAGACGATGAAGGCGCTCGAGGCGTTACGCCGCGCCGGCAGGATTCGGCATATCGGTGTGAGCAACTTCGGGGTGCGAGACCTCGAAGAAGCGCGATCCGCCCTTTCGCGGGACGACATTATTTCAAATCAGGTGCGGTACAACATGCTGCAGCGGGACGTCGAGGCGGAGGTCGTGCCGTACTGCCAGCGGGAGGGGATCGGCATCCTGGCATGGAGCCCGATGGGGAAAGGGGTCCTGTCCGGCAAGTACCACGATGGGAAGCGGCCCAAGGACCGCGTCCGAGCCGAAGAGGACTTGTTCAAGCCCGCAAACCTTCGGGCCTCTGCGCCCCTGATCCGGGAGCTCCGGAAGATCGGCACAGCCCACGGCAAGACGCCGGCGCAGGTGGCCCTGGCGTGGCTCCGTCGACATGGGCACGTAATCCCGATCCCCGGGGCGAAGCGGTCCTCGCAGGCCGAAGAGAACGCAGGGGGAGCCGGCTGGTCCGTGACGTCCCGCGAGATCCGGGCGCTCGCCGCGATCCTCGCACGATTGCGGATCGATACCTTCTAGGGGCCGGGCTTCTTCCGACGCATCAAGACAGCCGCCGCCACCGCGACGATCGCGATGACGATGACGATGCCGCCGATCAAGAGCGTGTTGATTCCGCCGGTCGGCCCGCCCCCGCCTCCGACGGCGCGGACCGTGAACGTCCCGAACATCATGCTCGGGTGGATCCGGCATCGATACGTGTAGTTGCCCGGAGCCAGCGTCACCTGGAAGCTGTAGCGGGTAGACGCCGCGAAGTCGCTCGAGTGAGGCTCGCTCGACTGTTGGGCCGAGTCGTTGTTGAGATCGATGAACCAGCTGTGGAGTTGCCCATCCGCCGAAGTCAGGTCGATTGTGACGGTGTCGCTCTGGTTGACGATCAGATGTGGACCCGGGCTCGTGATCCCGGAGGTCGTGTTCTGCTCGCCCCAGCCCCGCAGGCCGTCTCCATACAACTCGAACGTCGGCGGGGTCTGGATGACGATCTGGCCCGTCATCGTGGTCGGATGGTAGTGGCACCGGTATGTGAAGGTCCCGACGCGGTCCGCGGTGAACGAGAACGTCCCGGGGGTCGTCCCGCTGAAGTCGCTCGCCTTCGGCTCGCCGGTGTCGGCGGCGAGGTTGTTATTATAGTCGATGAACCAGTCGTGAATCACGGTGGGGGTGTCGACGGAGTGGAGAGTGAGGGCGACCGTATCGCCTTGGGTCACGGTGATGGTCGGTCCCGGGTTCGTGAGCGAGGTGCTCGTGAACCCCCAGCCCGTGGTCATGCCTCCGTACAGCGTGAAGGACTCGACATCGGCCCGCACGGGCGCGACCACAAACGCCGACGCGACGAACGCGAACGTCAGCGCGGCGACATAGAACGCCATTCGAGTTCGAAGCATGATCCGTTCCTCTGGAGCCGGCGAGCCGGTTCCCCGTGATAAAGCTTTCCCGCAATCGGTTACGCGACAAGTCGGGTGATGAACGACGGTAGGCACCGCAACGCCATGCCATCTCTCATCCTCCCTGTACGGTTCCGGCCCGGTGCCCTCCGCCATGATGTCGTGAGTTCCCTCTACGACCTCCTCCGAGAAGGGGTAGGCACACGGGAGGAGCCGAGCGGAGTGGAGTTGCAAGCGGGCGTGATTCCATCACCCGACTTGTGACAGAACCTCCGCAATCATCATCCCGGCTTTTGCTGAAGGAGGTGCGGGGGATGGGACTTTCCGCCCCGCGCGCTCGCGCGGCGCATTTGAACCCACGGACTCCTGCGAGACCGGATCTTAAGTCCGGCGCCGTTGTCCTAGCTTGGCTACCCCCGCGCGATGCCCATCGGGTTGTCGGTTAATGCCTTTTACCTTCGCGTCTCCCGCGTGCGGACGTCGCAGGGCCGTCCCACTCGCTGCCGCAATCCGATCGCGCAGCGGATCTCAAGACCGGGGACCCGGAGGGACGCGAAGTTCGACGCGCCGGCAGTTGGTGCACGCATAGACCTCGAACGGGAGCATGTCTTCCCCGAGCTCGGCCCATTCCCCGAACAGGAGCTTCCATCCGCCCGTCGTCCCTCCGACGCGGAAGTCCTCTTCTCCGATCGAGCGAAGCGGTCCTCGACAGACGATGCACGCGTCCGTCATCGCGGGAGTCTCTGCCATGGCCCCTCATTCGCGGGGACCTTCATCTGGTTGCGGCCGAGGATTTATTACGCGCCGTGCGGGTCCGGTCGACGTGGGTCGCCTCGACGGCCGCGTCGCGCTCGTCACGGGAGGAAGCGGCGGGATCGGCCGCGCCGCGGTCCTGGAGCTTGCGAAGGAAGGGGCCGACGTCGCGGTCCAGTATCGTCGCGGGAAGGAGGCCGCCGAATCGACCGTTGCGTCGGTCCGCAAGCTGGGCCGGAAAGCCATCGCGATCCCGGCGGACGTCTCCGACCCAGACGCGTCCGGCCGCCTCGTGGGCGAGACGGTGCGCGCGCTCGGGCGCCTCGATGTCGTCGCGTGTTTCGCCGGGCATCCGTATCGGAACGAGGAGTGGTACAAGGAATACACGGACCTCACCCCCACGGCGATTCGGGCCCCCCTCGACATCGATCTGCTTGGTTCAATCTACGTGTGCCAGGCCGCGTTGCCGGCGATGGTCAAGGCGCGCCGCGGGAGCATCATCTTGATCGGGTCGACGCCGGCGATCACCGGCGATGCGGTCGGTATTTCGTATCTCGTCGCGAAGGCCGGGATCCTCGCGCTCGCTCGCGCGCTTGCCCAGGCGTATGGCCCGAAGGGGGTGCGCGTGAACGCGCTCGCGCTCGGCAGCATCACAACGGGCCCGATGGAGGCCGTGTCCTCGAACGAGCGCCAAAAGCTGGCGGAGGAGCCGGCCCTGAAGCGGTGGGGCACGCCGGACGAGGTCGCCCGCGTCGTGGTCTTCCTCGCCTCGGACGACGCGTCGTACATCACCGGCCAGACGCTCGTCGTCGACGGCGGCTATGCGATGCGCTGAGCCGGTCACGGCGCGGGCAGCGTCACGCCTTCCATCGCGTACATCGCGCGCGTCCCACAGTTGTGGCAGGTGACGAGGAGGGAGACCTGTCCGCCCGCGAACTGCTCCCGCACGATCCAATGGCATCGACCGCAGCGGCACTGGAGACGGATTTCCTCGTCCGATCCGCGGACCCGGAGTCGCAGCCCGTCTTCCGCGCTCCTCCAGGCTTGGATTACCATCCCGGGAGATGCGTCGTAGCGGACGTCTCGGGTCATCGCCCTCCGGCCATCCAACGTGTCGGAAGCTTAAGCGCCTTTCCGGCGGGGCGCGGGGTAGGTGACCCGATTGCCTCGGACCTTAGCGAACGAAGTCAGCCGGTGCGGCTGTGTCGAACGCACGCCCAGGATGTGCGTGACAGGCACGCCCCGCGCGAGGAGCGCGTCGGAGAGAAGGGACCGATGGCATTTCCACGGCACCGCCTCGGCGCACATGATTGCGGTGCGTCGAACGGCGGCGAGGGCGATGAGTCGATTCAGCGAGGCGACGAATTCGGGAGAGGCCATGTGGTCCGCGTAGCCACGGAAGGCTAGGTTGCGCCAGGCTGTGTTCGGGCTGTTCGGCCGAGGCTTGCGGAATCCGCCCAACATTTCGAGGTGCGCGTATCCAATCCCGCGGGACGGGAGGTCTCGCGTGAGGAGGGCCGCCGTCGCCCACGGGACCCGCCGGGAGCCAGGGAAATGCCGCACATCGACGAGGAGCTCGATCCGATGTTCCTCGAGGAGGGAGAGGATTTCCGCGAACGTCCGAGTGGAATGACCGATCGTGAAGATCGCCCGCGCGGGTGGCCCGAGCATCGATTCCCCTGCTGCCTGCGAGATCCTCCGACGAATCGGTCGATGGATGCGGTCGAACGCCAAGACCATATCGGTAGACGGATTTCTCGAATGGATGGCACAACCGCGCACGAAGTACGTCGGGCGCGACCACGGCGAGCATCTGTCCGCCACGACGCCCGCCGGGCCGTTCTATGCAGACGAACCCACATACCGAAGGAACCCGAGCGGGTCTTCTACCGCAGCTGGCTGAACGTCGGGCGCGAGGACCAGATTCCGCAGCCGGGAGACTTCCTCACCCGGGAGGTCGGCGACGAGAGCGGCCCTCCCAGGGTTAGGGCCTACGAGACTGTTGCCGTGTAGATGTCCTGGTCCCGCGGCGTCGCCGCGGCGACGTTCCGGTTGTCCGCCCAGATCGGATGTGCGCCCGCCGCGTTGGAGGCGATGCCGTTGTAGTCGCCCAGGAACGCCGCCCCGCCCGCCGTAATGCCGAGGTTCGGGTCGAACGGCGCGTCCGTTACCTGCACGTTCGGGAGGAACGAGACGCCGTCGTCATCGGACTCCGCGTAGTAGACGTCCAGGAGCTTCCCGTCCGGGTCGTTGCGGCTGTCGTAGAACGAGATGTCCACGCGGCCCTCGAACGTCGTGATGGCGGGGAAGATCTGGTGGTTCGTGGCGACGTCGTTCACGCGGGCCGGCGCGGACCAGCTCGCGCCGCGGTCCGTGGATCGGGCGAGGACCACGTCCGCGTCTCCCGACCGGTAGTCGGCCCAGGTGACGAAGACCGAGCCGGTGGTCTGGCTCACGGCCATCCGCGGGAAGCTGTCGAGCCGGTACGTGCTCCCCGGGAGCGGCTCGGGCACCGGGACGATCGACGCGATCCCCCGCTCCGCCTCGAACGTCTGCCCGCAGTCGAGGGACCGGGTGAAGAGGATCTGGTCCTTGTGGAAGTCCTCCCACGCGACGTACACCTCGCCGCCCGGGCCGACCCCGACGGTCGTGCCTTGGTTCTGGCTGTTCGGCGCGTGGCTCAGGGGGAGGATCGGCGTCCAGGAGCGGCCTCCGTCCGTGGACCTCTGGAATACTATGGGGACGGCTCCACCGGCGCTCTCGAACAGGGCCCACGGCATGTACAGGTTCCCGTCGCACGACCCGCCCGTATCGTCGACGGCGATCCATTCCTTGTCGGTGACGCGCGAGTTCCCCGGACCGCCGAGCTTGTCGCTCGGCGTGTCGTGCCCCGCGTATACGACCGAGGTGAAGTCGTACGTCGCCCCGAAGTCCGAATAGCGCGTGAGGACGACCCACCCAGCGAACTCCGTTGTCGAGGGGCCGAACGAGAGCCACGCCAGGTAGACCCGTCCCTCTCGATCGGCGGTGATGACGGGGTCGCTCCCGATCGTCCAGCCCGCGTCGTGAACGGGTGACGAGAGCCCTTCGGGGGACGTGTCCCCCGGGAAACCGGGCACGAGGGCGTTCTGCCAGGTGTCCCCTCCGTCCGTGGAGCGGTAGTACCCGGCCCATGAGAAGCCGCTGGCCTGGCGCGTGTCGCGCGCGGTCGCCACGAGCACGTTTCGATTGTTCGGGAACGCCGCAATCGTGACCTCGTTCTGCGAACTCGACTCCGGATCGAGGGTCACTAGGACGTTCGGGTGCTCGACGCGGGTCAGGGGATGGGCGGCCTGCGCGGACGGGGGCATGCCGACGATCAACGCCATCGCCACGATCCCAATGAATGCAACGCGCGCGATGCGACTCATGCTCCACCCCGATCGATGCGTCCCCGCAATCGAGTCTAGGGTATAAAGGGCTGCGGGGCCCGGTGGGGAGTCGCACCCCGAAGCGGATGGGTCCGTCCGGACCGGGGCGCTCCTATGGAGGGATGGGTAACCGTTTTGGGCAAGCCTTCCCGGTCCGTGGTCGAGTTCCGCGCATGCCGGGCCGGCGGCACGGCCCTTTGTCGTAGCGGCCCAACTGGGTCTAATGAATCTCAAGTGGATGGTGCTAAGTCGACAAGGAGATCAGGAGAAAGCCATATCGATTTGCAATGAAATCCTAGCTCTGGAGCCGAAGGCTGAGTTTGCATTTTACAACCGAGCGTGTTTCGAATCGAGACTCGGAAAGCTTGACGACGCCTTAGCGGACCTTGGCAAAGCCATCGAGCTCAATCCCACCCTCTTGCAACGGGCCCTCGACGAGGATGACTTTCACAACTTGCGCGGGGACCCGAAATTCAAACAATTGGTCAGCCAGGACCTGCATTGAGAACAGCGCGGTCCAAACCACATTGGACCCTTCGATGCTAGCCAGCCCACTCAAAGAGCCAAAACGGAACAGGCAAAAATAGCCATTTAAGTAGTTTTGGCCACATACAGACATTCAAGCCGAGAGGCGCGACGATTCTCTGGGTTGCAGAAGCAATTCGTGAACCGGCGAACCGTGCTCCGAGCGGTCATCTCCGAGGTTGCCCTGAGTGGAGGGATCGAATTGAAAAAGGACGACTTGAAACGTTTGAAGACGAGCTTCAGCAGAGCGATACTTCTTGACTACGCGGGGTCCAAGGGACTGAAGTACGAGAATATCACCAATCGGCATCCCACCCGCGATGAGGTCCTCGAGAAACTCAAGGAGAAGGACGCCGACTCGCACGATAAGCTGCTCAAGATCCTCGACCTACGGAGAGGCGTTAGGGAGCAACTCCTCGTCGAAAAAGCGAAGGAATTAGGAGTCTACAAAGAGGGCTTGCGAAGATTGGCCCTGGCGACACGTATCTATGTGAAGAATCCACAGGTTCTCGAAGACCTTTACAAATTCCAGCGGGCTGAGCCCAAGAGAAGCACTTTCGGTTTTTTTTCGAAGAGGAGTCTCACAGAAGACCGACTAAAGAGGGCAGTCGGCAATTTTCCGCAGCTGATCGAGGAAAAGCTCAGCGAGCCTGACAAGGATGCCATCGCGACTGTCGACAGCCTTTCTAGGGTCGGGGGTGAGCTCAGATTCGTGGTGACTGTTGACCGCGAGAAGATGACCGTCGAGAGACCAAAAAGCCCAAAGTTCCCAGGCAGGAAGGGAAGGCACCCGGACTATCCTATGAAGAGAATTCGCGGAACCTATAACGAGTCTTCAAAAGTCCTGAGAGTTTCTGCGATCAAGGACGTCGCCCAGAAAGTCGTTGAATGCTTCTCTGAGGCGGCATTTGATGCACCGGATGTCTTCGAAAAAGAGAGTGCCAATCTCGGCAGGGCACCGTTGATTTTCTCGAAGGGGGCGCTTAGGAACGAATTGGAAGCGCGGAACATACGGGTTACGGAACTCGAGCTCCGGGAAGTCCCTCTTGCGGGATCGCCGTCCAAGATTGCCATGCAGGGCGACGACTTAGTGAAGACCATGGCCCAGCTGGAAGAGGCTGGCATACCGCTCTTGGGCGAGAATCTTTCGCGGGTGGTGGCTATTTCATTGTCGTTCGACGGCAAACGGATAGAGATTGACCTTTCCAAAGGGAAACAGGGACATGTCGGAAACATGACCGATCAGGAGAAGGAGGAACTTGATGAGTTCCTGAAGAGGTGGGGGATATTCGCGAAGACCTAGCAATCACGAGCTTTGGAACGGTTCTGTCGCAGTACATCGCCGACGGGACTCCCAGGTACTCGCTCGCGAAAGTGAAAGCTATTCTTGGAGCTGATGAAGAGGAGCTTTCGGGATTGAGATCTCTTCTTGAGAGAACCGGGGCAGCCAAGCTCGAGACCATCAAGACAGCCACATGTGGTGAGTGCGGAAGAGTCGCCAACGTTGAGAACGCATCCAAAGGCATCCTTCGTTGCGAGAGGGGCGACATGACAGCGGTTGACCCACAGTCGCTCGTGGTTCTGAGCTTTGACAATGCCAAGGTCTTGGGCCTAGTCCAACAACTGGCCCTGAAGCAAACAAGAATCGAGATTCCAGCCCCGGACATTGAAGAGCTGCTTCCGTTTTCGGCACTGAGGTTCTATCTCGTAGGGAGGGCGCGCCCCGACGAACTCAGGATCGCGGTATTGCTCCCGCTGAAGAAGATCGAACTCCGTGAGGCATGCATCTTGTTGGGCTTCCTCGCATTTATGTCGGAACATGTCTTCCTCGTAATCTCCGACTCCGTTTCGGAAGATGCGAGGTCTCTCCTTTCGTACAAGTCCAATGGCGCAGTGCAACTCCTGTCGTTGAACTCGTTCTTTGAGGACCCAGCAATCCTCGACGAAGGACTAAAAGCGATACCTTCGGGCATCTCGGGTGAGATGATTCGCCTAGCGAGTTGGATCCGGGAGAAATTCCAGACGCTGAAATCCGTTGTCTCGCCGGACACATACAAGAAGATAATCGAGTACGACGATCAGCTTGTGAATGAGTCGTTCCACGCTGCGACCCATGGGGACCGTACCAAGCTCGAAGACTGCGTAGCTGCCCTCTTTAGCTCAGTGTTGCCGACGACTCAGCTGGGCCATGCGTTGTCCGGCGTTGAGGTCCCGGACGGTATATCGATCGTGCCCAAGAAGCCCGCCGAGCTTGTCTTTTACGACTGCAAGTCGGTCGGGAGCGAGAAGAATGAGGAGAAGACGAAGTCCATCTCACAAACGGACGAGGATGAGTTCAAACGATATGTGGATCTGTTTAGGGCTGGACCGGAGATACCTGCGAACCTCGTTGCAGGCTGCTTTGTGGCAAACGACTTCGCGGAGGACAACATGCTGAACAAGGCTAGGCAGCTTCGACAGAGAGTGCCCAGCGGGGTCAAGATCGTCTTCTTGCCACTCTCAAGTCTTGTCAAGCTCTACACAAAGGTCACCACTGACCGCCTCAGGTTCGAGACAAGATATCGCGCCGAGAATCACTTCGAAAAACTCCTGGGCGTGAACTTGTCCAAGGAAGAAGCGAAACGGCTCGAGGCTGACCCACGCTTTGTCAGCTATTCGTCACTCAGGGATCTGGGAGTCGATGCGGTGTTCGTCACTGAATCGCTTGTCGACGTTTTCCTCGAGGAGGTCTGGAAAGCTCCCTCAATGGACCAGTCGTTCATGCCGTTCGTGATTGACAGAGCACGCCGTGCATCCACACGTGCGTGAAGGAATTTCGTGGAGACTCTTCCTTTGTGCATGTCTTCAGCTTCCTCGCCGCGAACGGGCTCCTGCAGCCACTGATGAGACTGACTGAATTGTAAACCCATTTCCTCTTTTGATTCTCCTTCAGCTTTCTCAGGGCCCGGTCTGGATTCAATGGCGTGTAATCTCCGAAGCTCGCTTCACCGCTTTCCGCTGAAAAGATAAGCTCTTGCTATGGGGCGTGATTACGCGGGTGATCAAAGCGATGAATGGCAAGAACCAGGGAGCTCTCGACGAGAAGGACTACTATCAGCCGATCATGGAGGGACTGGAGAACCTTTTCAAAGTTTCATTCGGCGATGCGATTACGGAACTGTACTTGGAGATCACGGCCAACGGAAACTTCAGCAACAGGCTCAAGTCGAAGGTTCCCGAGTACCGAAACATCATTTTCGTCTTCCTTCGCCGCCGAACATCGCCCGATGTTGCGGGGTTCGTAGATTTCCAGTTCGGCCATGGTGATTCCGGGTTCATTGTCGTTGAGTTCAAGAAGGAGAAGCTAGAACTGGACGACGTCTACCAAGCGCGCAAGTACGGGGAATTGTTTGACGCCAGATACGCATTCCTGGTTTCTCTTGAACAGATCCCCGAGGAGCTGAAGCGGCTTCCGGTAGCGGTCCCGACGCTGTTCTCTATTGCCGCGTACAAGCGGCTCACTCTCGTCACCTATGACGGGGACGAATTCATTGGATGGTTCCCTGAGAACCCGTTTGGTGAGAAGCGGTAGGCGATGATCGAATGGACTCCTGCATGATGACGAACTCCGGCGAGTGTAAAGGTCCTGTGGTCGCCGATCTTGTTGTTCAGGCGAAGCAGGGCCGCAGGAATGTCGGCAAGGCCCGGAAGTTTCCGCTGTGTGTCGTACATGCTCTCAAGGGAAGCGCGTACTCTTGGATCGCCCATGCCGGCGAATCCATTGTCTGGGACGTCGTCAGGTTCTTGGCTCCAGGAACGCGAAAGGGTTTGCATCTGACTTATCGGATAGTCGTGCGTGAGCCGTGGAAGAGTGCTATGAGGAAACTTGGCCTCTAGAGCGATTCGCGCAGTCCGCCTTCGCCTAGTCTTTCTTTCGGTCGCCTCCCACTTTCACTGCACTCCCCGTCTGTCCTTTTTCTATGCGGTCGGAGTATCAACAGTGTCGTGAAGACCTTGCCGACCGTCGAGGAGATGGACCGCGAGCGCATCGATGGCTCCATCCGTGCGTGGTGGGAGCTGAAACCCGGCTGTTCCGATGCGTGGCTGCAGGGCGTCCTACGGTCGTCTGAGTTCGAAAACATCGATGCGGTGATTAGTGAGCAAGAGAACCGTCTTATGCAGCTCAACCAATGGCGGTTCCTGAAGCTGAGGATGCTTGTCAACAAAGTGCGGTTCGATGCCGACTGAAGCATGAAAGTGGTTAGGAAGTTGGCAGTTTGCCGTCCTTTCAGAACCGACGACCGGGGTTTTATGGGAATGCCACGTGCCATTTCTCTGATCCACCCTCGTGGTCCCTCCCATCCTCGGGCTCCAGGAAGCGGGCGCATCGTATTCTTCATCTCGTCCGCCTTTTCAGTAACAGGCTGGACAGGACTATCTGCCAGCGGAACCTAGCCGTCGCGAGCCGGGTTCCGCCGCGGAGTTGAAAGCAGCATAAGGGAATCGTACGCATATTCGTGTTTAATTCTGATCTTCGAAACTCGAGGACGGTCGGACAACCGTTTGTCATCCAAACGACTTGATTGTTGAGTTTGGCACGGCCTGGAGGATAAAGGGAGCACCGACTCGTGAACGCCCGCATCGAGCGTTTCGTCATCGTGCCGAAAACGGTGCGCTTAGTTCTCTCGCTTATCTGGATGGCGAATCCCGAACCGCGCATTTTGCCTAGTGCAATGGTCGGTTCAACCCTTGGCCCAGGCTGCCAACCTAGCTTGGTCGTGGTCCCCGTGCGCCAGGGCCTCACGACCTTGGCCCTTTCCGTCCGTGCGTCGTCGCCCGCTGCACGTAAGCTATGAGGACAATTGCTAGCAGCGGCACAACAAACCAGAGGGTCATTTCCAAGGCCTGAGAGAGCGAAACGACCGCGACCACCGACAGAGTCATTGCAGTCAGCAGACACCAAAGCAGAGCCAGCCGCCAGAAGGATCGACTTTCCCACATAGTCTTGCCCTCGGTGGTTTCAATGTGGGCAAGTACCGCTCCGCGAAAAGTTAGGAACCCCAAGAAGGCCAGCACATCGAGCACGAAGACGCCTAGGAGAAAACTCGGCGTCGCGACGCCTGTGCCGACGATGTAGCCGCCGAGCGCAAGCACGGTCAAGAACACGAAGAAGCCGTAGACGTACGCCTTGAGGCCTCCTGGTCGGCTAGTCTTATCCGTTATCGGGGATTCTGACCTTTGAACTTCGGCCGCCACAACACCAGGCAGGGTTGTCATCTGCAAAAAACATTCCGTGGGTAGCAGTTTCGCACAGAGCCGCGAACGACTAGGTGTCAGAATTGAGGCAGTGAGCCGAGCGTTCCAGCGCCGTAGCACCGAGACCACCGAGCTGTATTACGCCCGGCTGCGCGCGGAAGCAGCCTTTCAGGACTGAGTGAGAAGTGCGCGACCCCGATTGTTGCTTGGGGCGTTTCCGACCACGTTCGCTGAGTAAGGCGCCCCTTCGACCGAGGCGAACTGCCCGCTGACTAGGGCAGTGGCATTTGGCGAAACACCTCAATTGCGCCGCCAGCTTGATCCCCTGTGCGAATACCTTTTGCAAGTTTGGGGCGGCCGTTGTGGAGAGTGAAACACGAAGACCGTGCTTGTCGGAATAGAGGAATCCGGGGCAGGGATTGCTGACAAGCGGTGTTCCACCTGTCCCCCGAAGTCCAGCGCCGGCGGAACCAGATCCTGTATTGGTCGTATCGCCGCGCGCGCCCAATCTGGTTGATCAGTTTCGGCCTGGGGGTCCTCCTCCTCATCGTCGGGCGCTCCGAGCTGGATCCGGCCATGGGCTTCGCCTTGCTCCTCGTTGGAGGCATTTTGGCGCTGACCGGGCTTGCGGGCTTTGTGGCGTTCGAGGCGGTCATGTGGCGGACCCGGGTGGTCTTCGCGTCTCTTTCGGACGCGGGACTCGCGTCGGCTGCATCGATCCAGGACCCGGTCGAGTCCGAATGGAAAGCTCGGCGACGCGAACGTTCTTAGACGCAACTTGCAGCGGTCCCGTAGGCCTCCGAACCAAGATTGCTACATGCGCAGAAGGCCAAAAGGGAAGATTTTTCGGCAGGGCAAGGTATTTGCAGGCGATCATGTCCCGCGCTCGGGAAGTGCTCTCCGATTTCCTCTTCTATGTTCTGGTGCCGTTCATTGTTTCCACACTGGCTTTCGTTTTCCTGTTTTGGTTTCGAGATCCGACGCGGCTTGAACAGGAATGGCCCTTCGCTTTCGTCGGGAGTGGCGTAATCGGAATCTTCGCCTTCTTCGGTTTCGTAGCTCGTAGCCTGAGAATTGGAGTGTGGCCTTGGCACCAGCTTTGATCGGGCCGTGCCAGAAACGGAGAATTCTTGGAGGTTTTCGCCGGAAGGGCTTTGCCGGAACGATGGGATGGAGGTTTCGGCATGACCTCCACACGCTCCACCGGAGCGGGTTGGCTCGATGTTTACTCTCATCGGATTGGGCATCCTGGGTTTCCCTCTGCCGGCGGGAATTGTCATCCTGACGCACCCGGGCCTGAACCTCGACCCCGGCGCCAGCGCGTTCGTTCTCTGGTTCGCGCTCATCGGCGCATCCGTTATCGCCGTGGGATTGGGGCCTGGAAAGCGGACCTCCTGGAAAGTGCCCGACCCGAAAGTAATGAAAACCCGGTAATGCCCGCAGATCGGAGGCGGGGATGCCCGGGGTAGGTTCTGGCAGAAACGCTTTCGCGTGGCGAACCGCTCAGGATCTCGTCATGGTGCGCGGAGGAGGAGGTCGACTCAGGCGGGCGGGGGAGATCATCGCGGCCCTCCTCCTGCACATCATTCTGGTCGGCATCATCGCCGTCGTCGTGCTCACTCTCACGACCCGCGATTTCGGCTTGCTTCTCGCGGCCATCGCGTTGACGATGATTTTTTTCTTCGAGTGGGTTTTCAGGCATAACGTTAGGGTTGGACGGATTTCCGAAGGGAGGGCTCGGGCTGTCCGAGTGCTCATGCTTCCATGGGTCTATCTCGCAGCCCTGGGATTGTCCATCCCGTTCCTGGACGCCCCGGGCGTAGACCCTGTGGCGCGACTCGCCGTAATCGGTGGTTTCGTCGTGCTCACTTTCTCCGTCGCTGTATGGGGTATTGTCATCGCGCGAAGGATGAACCGAACACGACGTGTCCGGACTCCGTCCGAGTTGCCGCGGATCCGATGACTTGGACGTGCCAGAAACGGGCGATTCTGACAACGTGGAGTCGGGCTTCTGGTTCTCCATGACCTCATCCGCTTTTCGCGAGGACGACTTTGGCAAGCCGCCTGAGGCTTCCGGCGGAGATTCCCGTGTCCTTCTCCAAACGAGAAACCGCCGAGCCGGTTGTCCTGGAGGGAACTTAGGCCGACCAGAATTTCCGGCCCGAGATGGGGCTGCGGAAGCCTCGGAAACGTACTCGAATTTTCGGCCCGAATTTGCGGCCCGAGCAAGGTTCGGGCGGAACGAAAATTTCGGGGGAATTTCATTTGACCGATTCTGCGCAGACGGGAGGTCGTCCAAAGATCTATTCCGCCCGGCGGTTTCAATGGGCTAAAGAATCCTGATACCGATATCGGACAGACAGACACTATCGAACTCGTACTCCATGTTTTGGATTTGCGGCCGTGGACGTGTCCGAGCGATAAGTTTTGGGACAAGTTACATGGAGTGGGAGGGTGTTTGGAAGTACCCGAGCGTCCCTCGCCCTCGCAGACTTCCATACACCCTTTCCATACACTCTATACACACCCACATGGGTAAGGGCCGCAATACGACCATTATGCGCCGACGCACTTACCGCGTCTGTGGATTTCTTCGAGAGTCTCCTACCACACCTTCGGCCTCGAGTGGTCGAGGTCGCCGAAGTGAATCCCGAAGGAGGCCGAATCGCCCGTTTCGACAACGATCTCTACCTCGGCGTGTTCCGATGGGGTAGCCTGGGTCCTTGGAACAATGTACTCGAAACGGATTTCTGCTTGTTCGTTGGACCCGATCTTCGCGCGTTGAGACCCCCCGCCGAGGTTTTGAACCGCATTCGGGTCAGGAGGCCTGGGTACCGAGTCTGGCCGTTGGGAGGTATCCTCGGTCCTTCGACGATCCGCCGAAGCCTTCGACGCGTCCAACTGGAACTCGCCGCGAACTTTGCATCCCTGGCTGTATATCGCCACAAGCCGCGGATCGCCCTCGAGCCCGGGGCTCCTCCACGCTGGCTCAGGGCCAGGTTCACCTTCCATCCCAATAAGGGGAGGGACGGTTACACGTTCGGAGCCTACGACTGGGAGGCGGTCGGTCACCGGCTTATTGAGTCGCTGGACGGTATCCACACCCTCCTTTCTGAAGGAGTCGTCCTGTAATTCGCGCCCGGCTTGGACGCGGACCTTCTCGGCGTCCGCGCTCGCGTTACTAACAGCCCGTCGACGGAAAAAGCGACCGCGTAATGGCCTTTTCCAGGAATTCCTTGTGATCCGTAGTCGTCCCGCCGATTCTCCGGGCCACGTCGGAAAAGTCCGGTGGGTGAATCGGGCCGCGGAAGTCCCCGACCACGATGAAGTCGGTTCGCGCCTTCCAGAACGGAATGTCTGTCGCTGCCGGATTGCGCCGCTCCGCGACACGGAGACGTGCGTAGTTCGCGCCCAGCCCAATCCTGAGGTCTTCGAGACCGGCGGCGTCTTCGGCTGTGCCTCCTCTGTCCTTCTTGGCGGAGGGAATGACTACGACCGTTTTGGTCTCGTAGCCTCGACCTCCTCGCAGATGATGAGCTGCCTTTGCCATCGGGAGCGTGAGGGTCGCACGACTCGAATCCTCGAAAAGCGCAAAACGAAGGTAGACCTCGAAAGTATGCACGACCGGCTCGACGCGCAGGTACAGCCCATTGTCGAACCGCAAGTGGGTGGTCGCCGGCCATTGCTCGGCTTCCTGCACCCGCGGACTAAGAAGTTGCGGAAGCTCTCTCCAACCCACCATTCGCCGCGGAAGCTCCGGGGACCGTTAATTGTTTCGGGCAGGAAATCCGAGGGGCCCTCGAGGTCAGCTGCTTCGAGGTCCATTCAGGTGAAGGACGATCCACCATGGGATCAACCTAACGGGCATACGAGGTACTGGTGCTCCACACCGCGAGCACTTGGCCTGGCCGCCGACCGTCTTCCAGCCAATGCGGATTCTAGTTCCGCAGGCGAGGCAAATCAGCGGCAGGGGCGGAGCCTCCTCCACGAAACGGGCGTTCGGCATGGTTGGGACCCGCATTCATTCCCCAGCGTAATAACGTGTCCCGACAGTACGAATTATCGAGGGGGGACAGTCGGCACGGCGGTGGCGGCGGTGGGATCGCTGGCATCGATCGCGTGGACTGGGGACGGCTAGAAATCCGTATCGGCCCCGTTCTCGGTCCTGAAATCACTTTGCGTGACGGGGTGAAGGGCGGCGTGGAATCAGTGTTCGGACCTCGGGGTCAGGTGTCTGCACTCGGTGACCCGCCTGTCATGAGATCACTGATGTGAGTCGACGACAAAGACGATTCCCGATGCAGCGATTCGCCAAATTGAGTATCAAGGCTCGCGTCGGCATTCTAGGCCGAAAGGCCCCAGTGTGCGCCGGCGCATTGGAGACGGAAACGAAAAGTAGCCAGCGGGCGCTATCCGGCTTGTTGCGAGGGATTGAGGCAGTCAACGGACTTCGACGAGGCTGTGGGTTCGTCGTGCCACTTCTGTGCGTGTCGGTCGTACTGATCCTGTTCATGGCAGGGTCTACCTCTTTATCTTACCGAACTCCTGCCACGGTACAGACAGTCATTCGACAAAGTTCCGGAAACACTTCGTCGCTCTCGATCGCCCAGACGCTGGTCCTGGAGAACAACACCCTGATTCCAGGCAATTTCCGCGCGTCGAACCTGATCTTCCCGGTTGCGGTGGCGGTTGACGATGCCCACCATTACGGGTACGTCGTCGGCCAAAGTTACGGGACGGGCGCGATGGCGGTGATCGATCTCTCGACAGCCACCCTTGTTCGCACCGTTGGTATGGGTGCGCGTTCCGGGGGGACGTCCATTACGGGCGACAACTTAGGAATCGTTTACGACCCGGCAAACGGCCATCTCTATGTGACGAATTATACCTATAGCTCCTCTGGGGGCGACGTGGCCGTAATCGATGCTGCGACGCAGCGCATAGTTGCCAGCATCCCCCTTGGCTCGCCGACGGGAATCACGTACGATGGGGCGAACGGCCATGTGTATGTGGCTCTGTCATATTCGAACAGCGTGGCTGTGATTGACGGCGCAACGGATCGCCTCATTGGGACCGTTCCGACTGGTTTTGGTCCCCAACGCATCGCGTATGATTCGGGCAACGGCGATCTGTACGTTACGAATGGAGGCTCCGGAAGCGTGACCGTGATCGACGGGTCGACGGATCAGGCGATCGCGAACATCCTCCTCGGTCCGGGAGCACGGCCTTCGGGAATCGCCTACGATTCGGCGAACGGCCATTTGTATGTCACGAACGGCCCCAATGTTACCGTCATCGACGGCGCGACAGACCGCGTCGTCGGGAACGTCGCGGTCGGTGGAATATCGTATGGGATCGCGTACGACAGTGCAAACGGCTTTCTCTACGTGACGCACCAGGAGCCCGGTAGCGTCACCGTGATCGACGGCTCAGCGGAACGCGTGATCGCGACCATTCCGATCGGCCACACACCCGCGTGGCCTGCGTACGACACCGCGAACGGTCAGCTATACGTACCGGATTCCTTCGAAGACAGCGTCATTGTCGTCAACGGCTCGACCGACCGCGTGGTTGGGTCGGTAGTCCTCGCGTCGGGGTCATTCCCGTATGCAATCGCGTACGACAGTGCGAACGGCTACTTGTATGTGGCCGGGTCAAGTGGGGTAACCGTGATCGATGGCGCGACTGACCGCATCGTCGGAAATATTCCTGTTGGTCTCGGGCCTCTCTCGATCGCATACGACGGTGCAAATGGCCGTCTGTACGTCTCTGCCTGGCAGTCATCAAACATGTCCGTCATCGACGGTGCGACAAATAGAGTCATTGCGAATGTGACGGTTGGTTTGCAAGCGACCGCGATTGTCTGGGACAGCGGAAACGGGTACCTGTATGTGTCGAACAACCGCGGTTTCAACGTCACCGTAATCGATGGAGCGACAAATCGCGTGGCCGCGAATATTCCGATTGCGTACGGAGGTTGCTGCGGGTGGCCGGCCTATGATGCGGCGAATGGCCACGTGTACGTCCCCAGCGATGGTAGAGTCGCCGTGATTGGCGACGCCACGAACCGCGAGGTCGGGAACGTGACCCTCGGCTTCGGCGGGGATGGCATTGCGTGGGACCGGACGACCGGGTACCTCTACCTCACGAGCTCGGGAAGCGGGAACGTGACCGTGATAAATGGCACCTCGGACACGGTGCTAGGGGCGATGACGGTCGGATTCTTCCCTGACGGAGTCATCGCGTCGCCTTCTAACGTGTACGTGATGAATCGTGGCTCGGGCACGATTTCAATGACCAAGAACCCGCGGGCGGCACCCGGCGGCCCGGGGGGCACCCCTGTTCCGGGTTTCCCAGCGAACGTGGGGTACGCCCTCATCGGCGCGATCATCGTCGTGATCGTGGCCGGAGCAACTTTGGCATTCGTCGGATTGAAGCGCAAGCGTACGACGCGGCCTCGTGCGCCGCCCCCGCCAACCGCACCACCCCAGCCGCCCTGAGTCCGCACCCCAGTTGGGCTGGGCGGCCTCTTCCGACGAGTCGCTCTGTGGAACGCACGATCGGGATTCGAGCGCGACCTCAACTGACCGACGTCTCCGTCGCGATGACAATCGGAAGGCTGACTGTCAACGATCTTAGGTGCTGCCCAGGCTACCGCTGGACTGCCGAGTGACGATGCGATCGCGCCAGCGAGGGAGAGAGTCGAGGCCCAGAGCGTTGACATCGTCAGCCGGAACGAGGAAGCGCGTCCAGTCCGTCAACGTGACGAGGTACGATGGCCCGCAATATGCCGGCCGAACGGATTCCAAACTTCGGACATCTTCGGGAACGAGACCCCGCACCCTCCGTCCCCAGCGGTTCCCGACGTACAGGCGGAGCATCGGAGGCGAGAGGACTACTCGTCCATTCTTGCGACGTATCCGGGCGACCCGAAACTGATACGCGCTTCCAACGAGGCCCGCAATCCGGTCCTGCTCAGTGTAGGAGAACCCGAACGCACGGCAGAGGCTCTCGAGGACCTCAACCCCCCTCTTCCCGAATGCCGAGCGGTCCAAGAAGAATCTCGTGCCGTCCATCAGAGTAAGCCGCAATCCCTCGTAGCCGCCTTCCATTGCAACCTCCAGGTTCCTGATTTCAATCAAACGGATACGACGCGTCCTCGGACCATCGTGCCGTCTGATCGGGTACTCCAAGGCAAGAATTCCGTCCTCGATGGTGGGAGGAGCTTGCGAGATGAAGAACTTCGAGGTTACGACGACGATCAGCGAGATCAGGACTGCGATTACGAACAGCGCTTCGAAAGAGTACGCGTCAAACACCGGACGGATAATTAGGGTCTGAGCTACGCCGAAGGAGGCGGAGGTTGCCGTCGTGATCATGAGCGCGTACACCGCGTACTTCGTCATGCGGGTTCGCCGGACTTCCGCCCGCGATGGCTGATACCTGATTCTCCCGAGCGCCGCTATTTGCTCCTCATTCAACGGTGGTTCAACTCCCATTGAACCCCCCCGACACGTAATCGGCTCCCAGCTTCGCTAAGGCGACCGGCACCGACGCGTAGACGACGACGCGCTCGAGCGCAACCGCGTAGGTGGAGGCAAGGTCTGAGGCTTCGTTGGCTGCGTTCTTCGAGCTCGGTACGTAAAGCATGACACCGAAGATGGTCAACATCAGGGTCACGGTGTCCAGTAGCGCCAAACCGAGTCCCTTAGGCACAAAGAAGCTCGCAACAGCCGTGACGAGTCCAACCAGGGCCACCGCGAATCCTTTCCACTGCTTAAAAAAGGAGTTGTCGCCGCCTAGCCTGGAGACCAGCAATGCCGCCATCGCGAAGACCACCTCCCGGGAATTTTCGATGGCGTCTGCTCCCTTGTCCACAGAGTCTGCGAACGCCCCCGTCGTCGCGTCGACCCACCCGGCGGACTCCGCAACTTGAGTGAACACGGCCTCGACGCCGATCAGCAAAACCGTTGATGCAATGGCCTGAACAATGTACTTTACCACGCTATCGGAGACGATTTTGGAGACGACATAGGCAATACCCATCGAGGCGGCATCGGCCGCAATCTCCGCGGCCCGGACCGCGACGTCCACAATCATGAAGACGGTCAGCATAGACAGCAACCGATTCACAGCGCTCAGGATTGCCCCATTTTGGACTTGGCCCGACGATGTTGCGGCGGTCATCAGGTCGTTAATCAGCCCACCAATCGACGCCTGCCAGAGGACACGAGCCAGTTGGGCAGCGGTTGACACAGCATCTTCGAAGAGGGAAACGACCCGATCCTTAATCCATTCATAAACTTGCCCTAGCACCTTCCACGCCGCCTGCGCCGCGCTCTTCACGATCGCGATCCCCGGTCCGACGATGTTCGTCCAGAGCCAGTTCCCGACCTGCACGAGAACCTGGGCGAGGAAGAGGAACGCGTTGATCGGCAGGATCACGGCGCTCAGCACGGCGGCGACGATTAACAGGCCGTCCCACACGAGCTCCCACCACGGCTTCGGCGTCGGCGTGCAACCGGTGCAGAACCGGTACGGCATCGACGGCGTGCTGGCGAACGGCTGATAGCCGATCAGCCGGATGGCGCCGCGCGGCAAGCTGTACAGGAGGCCCTTATCCGTGGCGAAGTCGGTCCCGGTGAAGTCGATCGTCACGTGAGCCGTGGCGCCGGTCGCGTTTTTCATGATCAAGTTCCAGATCGAGTCCGGATCGCCTGCCCACTGGGCCCACGTCAGGTTCCCGGAGAGGACCGATTGCAGGTCGTCCGCATTCGATGTCGCCGAGGTGTCGTTCTGACGGAATGTGAGGGCGCCCATGGCGGGGTTCGGGTTCGAGGTGTTCAGCCGTTGGTACAGGAGGGTGTCGAAGAACACGGACCTCGGAACGAGGACGATGTCGGACTCGAGCGGGAGCGGATACGGTTCCGTAACGTTCACAAGAAGGGCGACGAACCTCGGCTCGCCGACGTACCGACGCGAGAGGAGATGGCCTTGGGAGTCCGTCACGTTGTAGACGCCGGCGTAATCCGCGGGCACGATGAGGTGTGCCAGGGTCCGGATCGGGACATACCGCTCGACGGACACGTTGAGGGGGTTCGCGTAGAAGGACCCGCAGCCGCCGCTCGCCTGGAACCAGACCCGATCTTGGTGACCCGGCTGGAACAGGAATGTGCGGAAGTAGAGGTTCTGGCAATACCCTTGGCTGAAGCTCGTCCCGATGGGGATCTGATGATGCACGTCGCCGCCGCTCCCGTCGTAATCCCACAGCTCGACATCCACCGAGACGGACGCGTCGATATCGTCCGGCAGGTTCACGGAGAACTGATGGTTCCAGGTGCCGCTCGACCCGACAAAGTATGCGGTATACGTCGTGTTGCTCTGGATCGTCGCCTTCACGAACGGCCGCGCCTTGCCGTCCGAGTTGTACGGGTCGGAGCCGGAAATCGTCGCCCATCGGATGATCAAGTCCCCAAAGAGGTCGGCGAGCGGGTTCGCATCCCGGCCGTCCGGCACGCCGTCGCGGTCCGTGTCGTTCAGGGTCGGGTCCGTGTGGAAGCCGCTTGTGTTGTTGACAATTGTCGAGCCGGACCACGACCAGCCGTGGGCCTCGACCCCATCCGGGATGCCATCTCCATCCGTGTCTGCCTTCCACGGGTTCGTGATGTATCCGTCTGTGCCCAGATTGACTTCTTCCGAGTCGTTAAGGCCGTCGCGATCGGTATCCGCTCGATTCGGCAACAAGTGGACCGTGAATTGGAGTTGGAGGTACTCGACTTGCCCCTTCTTCCCAATCGAGTTGTCCCACGCGACAGCGTATGCGTTCGCCAATGAAGCCGCAAGGGATGACCGGCCTAAGCCGAGCTGGAATAGATCAAACGAGGTGAAGTTGTTCGCCTGGCCCGCGTTCGTCCCCGAGGGCTTCAGATTGAAGGACTGGAGACTCTTCGCCCCGCTCCGGAAGTAGAGGCTGTCGCTCACCTGCCCCATGTCCGGATGTGTGATGCCGACCATGGCCAAGGCCTTACTGACCACCCATGAAGGGGCACCAAGCGAAATCGCGAGGGAGTCTGTGGTCGTCGAGCCGGAATCCGGGATGGGATACCGGACCGGGGTCTTGACGCTGACGGTGTACAGCTCCTGTCCGTCTGCCAGGCCGTCCCCATCCGTGTCCGTCGAGTTCGGGTTCAGCTGGATTCCGTGAGGCCCGGAATCGGCGATGGTCCAAGCGGTCGCGGCGGCGTTCAGGAGGGTGAACTCGTCCAAGGCGACGGGCAGATGAGCCAGGCCTTCCGAGTATCCCAGGGTCACCGGATTGGTGGTGCCTTGGAATGTGGCGGAGCCGGTCCAAGAGGCCACGAGGGCGCCGTCCAAATACAGGTTCAGGGCGCTGCCCGTCGCGGTCGCCGTGATCCTCACCCATCGGCCCAACGCGACCGGCAACGGCGAGGCGATTGAGGTGACCTTGTACGCGGACCAGCGGACGAGTCCGTCGGAGCTGACGTTGAGGTAGAACGACCCTTTCCGGCCCACGATCGACGCGTCTCCCGAGGGATAGGCTGCGAGCGAGACGGATATGTCCAGGCTGACCCCGGAGGTGATCGAAAGGGTCGACGGATTCGCGAGCGAAATACCGTCGGCGCTTGTAAGAGACCGGGCAAGGCCAGTTCGACCCTCAACGACGGTAGTCCCGGTCACGGAGCCCGCATGCGATCCTCCCGCGAAATCGAATAATTGTCCCGACGACGTCAGCGTATCGAAATCGAGTCGCGTGAGGTACGAGGCGGCGCTCGTCACATTGTACGTCGCGTTGACCTCCGCTCTTAAGATAGGGCGGTCCCAAACCTGCACCTCGTCGACGTAGCCCTTGAAGGACATGTTGTAGCCGGACGACGTCGACCATTCCCGGCTGCCGATCGTCAGGTCGTGGGTGTTCGTTGTGATGGACGGGACTCCGGAGGTCGTGGCGGGGGCGTTCCCGTTCACGTAAAGGCTGAGGGTTCCCCGAGCCGGGTCGTAGACCGCCGTGACGAGATACCATGTGTTCGCGGCAATCGTCGTGCCGCTGGTGACCTGATACGCCGGGCTGTTGACGTACGCGCGGAAGACCTTGCTGTTGCCGCTCGGCACGATATCCAGGACGAACGACGCGGACGGGCCGTAGCCTTTCGCGACAATTGCCGAACCGGTGATCTGGGTTGTCGTCGTCGGATCGACCCACGCCGTGATCGAGAATCCGTCCGTGAGATTCAGCCAGGGAGAGGATGGAACCTGGATGCGGTTCGCCGAACTGCCCGTCGTCCCGTTGAAGAGGATGGACCCTCCGACCTTGCCGGTCGACGACATCTGGACGTACTTCAGGTTCCCGTCGGCGCCGTTACCGCTGAGGTCCCGGATCACGGTGCCGGACGACAGCGCCGCCATGTCGTAGTACAGGACCCGATGGTCGAGGATGCCCTGGATCTCCTGCAGATCCGGAATGCCGTCGGCGTCGGTGTCGGGAGACGTGGGTGACGTGGTAACCGTGATCGTCTTCAGGGTGCCGTTCACGGGGATCGTCATCGTCCGCGGGGCCACCTCGACGTTGTCCGGGATGCCGTCCGCGTCGCTGTCTTTGAGCGTCGGATTGGACCCGTACGTGTTGACCTCCGTGCCATCGAGTAAAGTGTCGCCGTCCGTGTCCGCGACGGTCGGATTCGTCGTCAGGCGAGCCGTCACGTTCATCGGACCGGCAAACGCGAAAAACTCGATCGTGTCCGGGGGCGCGCTCCCGGACTGTTCACGATAGACTTCCGTGCTGACGTTCGTGACGGACTTCAGCCGGAGTCCGATATTCTTGCTACCACCGGAGGCCTCGTCCCGCATCCACGCAAGGACGAGAGGCGCTTTGGCGAACGCCGCAGGGTAGGTCCAGTTGCCCGTCGTTGCGGAGACGTAGGCCTCGGCGCGGGTCCACGAGGCCAAGGCATTCGGACTAGCTTGGGGGGTAATCGCGACATATGCGACAGACTCAGTGTTGTGGGTTGTGCTCGAATTTGCGTTCAGGTAGACCCCGAACCCGGACGCACTCATCGCACTCGTGCGTTTCGCGATGACGGGGTTCGCGTCATTCAGCGTCTGGGTCTGAACGAGGACGAGCGGCATCGTGTTGAACGGCTCGCGGAAGTTTACGGACACGGGCGACGCGGTGACGCTCGCGCTGCCAGCCTCCAGGACGGATCCGTCGGAGAGGATGTGATCGCCCGACTCGAGGGCAAGATAGACGACATCTTCCCCTCCGCCCAAGCCGCCGGTGGTCCAGTTCTCGATCTCCAGCTGGAAGGAGTGGTTCGTGACCGACCGAATCCGGACATGCTGGAAGGCGTTCTTGTGGAACGTCGGCGGCTCCGCGAAGACGACGGCTGTCGTGTAGTGATTGTGCAGATAGACGGTCGTCCAACCCCAGCCGACGTTGTGGACGACCCCGATTTCGCCGACGACCTTCGTCATGCCGAACGACACGGCACCGCGCTCCTGTCCGTCCGTTAGGCCGTCGCCATCCGTGTCGGCTTTCGTCGGATCCGTCGTGAACGGAGCCTGGATCTTCGTGACGCCGTTCACGGAGATCGTCAGGGAGTGCGAGGCGATCTCGTAGTCGTCCGTGAGACCGTCCAAGTCCGAATCCCGCGTGATGGGGAGGGTGTGCCACTTGTTTACCTCCGAGCCGTCCGGGATTCCGTCGGCGTCCGTGTCCGGATTGGTCGGATCGGATTTGACCTCGAATCGCAGGATGAAGGCGGTGACGTTGCCCGCGGTACCCTTGGACCAATCCCGGATCACGAGGCGCCACTGAAGATACGTCGTGAACGTGGAGATCGGAATTGCCGGCCGTAAGATCCGTGAGGCGTTCTCGGACGCGCTCGCGGACGTCTGGGGATTCACCAGATTCACGACGACGCTCGATGCCGTGCCTGAGTCCGTCTCACCGCGAGTCCACTCCGTTGTCAACACGCCGAGGAATGCGGTCGCTTGGGCCCCGCTCCCCGAGCCACCGGTCATGCCTTCGTCCGCGCCTACGGGGCCAGTCGGGCAAATTGGCGGGCAGCGGTTGCCGCCTCCTCCGCCGCCGTTGTCGACGCTCACCGAGATCGTGGAACTCGCGGTCTTGGACGCCGAATCAGTCGCGGTGACGCTAAGCGCGTGGTACCCGTCCCCCGTGAGGGTCGTGTCCCACGACCACGACCACGGCGAGGCGGTCGCCGTGAATTGGAGCGAGCCGTCGAGGTAGAAATCGACCTTGCTAATCGTCTTGCCCGAGGCCGCCGTCGGACTTGTGGCGACTGTTCGTAGGCCCCAGACCGTGCTGCCGTCGGTGGGCGACGTGATGCACACGAGTGGGAAGGTGTTCGCGGTCACGCTGACCGATGGGGAGGACGTGAGGAGGAGCGCCCCCGCCTCCCTAGCCGTCGCCTTCAGTGTGTGCTGCGCGTTCGAACAGTAGCCGGAGGTTCCCCAGCTCCACGCGTAACCGTTCGTCCCCGAATTCGGCGAGAGGACCTGGGCTTTGTAGATTCCATCGACGTAGAAGTTCACGAAGGAGATTCCGGACGGATCCGTTGCGGTGACTTTCACCGTGACCGTGTCGCTGACGGTTGACCCGGCGGTTGGTGAAACCCACGTAGTCTGGGGCGGCTGGTCGACGTTGACGTTGATCTCGCTCCACGCCTTCCCGCCGACTGTGTCGTACTGGGTCGCGTTCAGCCTCGTCGGGCCTTCCGCGAGCCCCGCCGTGTTCCACGTCCAGCGGTATTCGCTCCCGACGGGCGTGGTGACCGTCGAGCTCAAGACGCCGCTCACCCGGAATTCCACCTTCGAAGTAATCTCCGGATGCAGGACGCTCGCCACGACGGTGACGTTGCCGGTCACGTATGCGTTGCCTGGGGGATTCGTGATGCTGACCTGATCCAAGCGCTTCCCGGGATCCCAGACGTACCGGTCGATCCACGCCGTCCCGTTCCAGTATCCGATTTGGGCCGTGAGATCCGTCTTCCGCGCGTGGTCCACGGTGAAGTTTGCCAAGGCGACGACGGCGTTCCCGTAGAACTGCGCGAGCGAAACTGCTTTCGAGGAGGCGTTCACGCCATCGTCCGGCATGGCCGCGGGCAAACCTCCCGGCGACATGTCTTGGTAATACGTCGTCGTGCTCTCTTGGGTGCTCGTCAGGCCGTCGCCGTCCGAATCGCCCTGCAGGAACGCTTCGAACTCGTTGATTTCCGGATTGTTGTTCCCGGTCTTCAGATCGATCGTGATCTTGACCCCGAGCGCGTAATACACATTCGGCAGATTTGCGACGACATCAAGGACGGCGTTCGACGTCGTGGACCAAAGTTTCTCGCTCGTCTCGTAGACTCCGTTCCCGTTCGTGTCCAGGTAGACGGACAGAGAGGAATATTTCGTCGTGGTGAAATGCGCTTTGACGACGTTGACATAGGCCATCGTCTGGAACTGGACCGCGAGCCAACCCGTCGTCGACGAGCTTTGCCAATAGGTCGATGAGACCCCGTCAATCGCGTTTCCGGGGCCATTCGACCCCGTCGATCCAGAGGCGGTCGCCTGCGAGCCGCACGACGCGAGCGCATGGTTGAAGTCCCCCGCCGGCGAGCACGATGCCCGCACGTTGTTGCTTTGGAAGATTAGAACCACCAAGATGACCGCACAAAAAAGCGAAGCTATCCGCAGAAGTTTTCTCAAGAAAAACCCTCCGGGGAGCCCCAACATACGGTGACCGAATAAGCCTGCCGGCTTCTTGCCACAACCTGGCGAGGTATCCGATGTTGCTCGTTCCGCGGCCAACTCGCCAACCCGTGCCCCGGGCAATGCGGCGACCGGCGGTCTACCGACCGTCATCGGTTCGAACGCTTCGATCCAAAATCCTACTCGCAGGGGACTGCAGCTATTCGAGGAACGCTCCGCTTTCCAAAGCCGATGAGAGTTCAGCAATCTTGAGAATTTCCTGTTCAATCGGCCTGGGCGACGCCCGCGGCAGAACGCTGAATTCTCTGACGGCGATTTCCGCAAGTTTCCGGGCAAATTCCACACGATTGCCGTCCAAATCGAGACCGCGTTGGTGTCCCATGCGCTTGAGGATCTTGGTGATTCGCACAGGAGTGCCGGCCCCCAGAGCGTGCTGCCTCTCGGCCTCCAACTCCGGTGCTGTGACGCGCGCAGCGCTGCCCAGAGATTGCGCCAGGCCGTTGAAGGCCTCCGCTACCTCCGCTGCCGAAAAGTTGTCGTCCTCGAACTCGCCCCCCCATATTTTCAGAAACTCCTCACGCAAGAGTGGAAGGCTGGCCGGAGTTCGTCTCTTCATCAAGTCGGCCGTGTGCTGAACCACCTCGGGATCGTTGTCAAGGATGACGTAGGCTACGGCGCCACTCTCTGCCACGTGATGTAAGAACACTTCCAGCCTCCCCCTGTTCGCCTTCTGTGCTCCGTCCAAGCCAACCATCTTGACACCAATGGCTTCGAAGTCGATGCCCATCGCTCGTACAAGAATCGGTACGAAGGTGGTCTCGGTTTCCCCCTCCAGGATGAGGTAGACCCGGTAGATAGGTTTCAGGCCAAATTCTGTCAAGAGGCGTAACCTGGCGGTGCGGTCTTCGAAGACGTTTCTGCTGCCATACCACCTTTCCTTCCATAGACCGCCCATGGCGTCGTTGAGATCGTCAGGTTCCGGAAGGCTTTCACCAGTCGCATGCTCGTAGGCCCACTTGAGCATCATAGCCACGTCATATGAGTCCTGAGCGAGTAATGCGTCTCCTCTCAGTTCGCTCCGCTTCTCGTTCTTGATGTTCCGGACGAGAAGATACCAGCGGCCCATAGGATCGAGGTTCATGGCTCTCATCGACCACGACTCGAAGGATCGCCTGACGGTTTCAGTAGACCAGCCGCACTCTTTGATGATTGAACTGAAGTCAAGAGCCCTTCGCCATTCCGCCCACTGGGCGTACAAGTCGGGGAACTCCGAGGTCGGATCGACACTGAAGCTCCCGCGTAGGTCCGGAAGGAAGGCATTCTCCAAACGAATCAGGAGTCGGAGCAATCCCTCACGATGCCTTACCGCATCGCGAAGACCTCTGACCCGAGCATCCCGCGATTTTCGCGCTTCGCCAACACGTCGTATGACATCTTCCGGGCCCGCCGTGAGAAGTGAGTCTCCGAAGGTCACCTCGTCTAGCCACTGAACGGGTTCCACTAAGAGCGTTTGGGACGGGTGATAGAGTGGAACGACGGCCTCGTCGTGACCATCGCGATACTCCTTCCAGGGCCGTGGTGCTTCCTCGTCTGGGACCTTCACGAGGCCGCGTTCTCTCATTAGACGCAACGTTGAGATGTTTAGGTGGAGGGCAGAGTAGACTCCCCTCGTGGATTCCGCCCGGAGGGTTTTCTCCTTGTGGACGCGCAAGATCGGAGGTGCGAATCCCTCGAGATCCATCCTTTCGAGCAGTCGCATGTTCATTCGAATACCTCGATCGATGCAGTGGTCTACGAAATCCTTGGCAGTGAGCGGACGGGTTTGGAGAAAAGGCTCCGCGAGTAGTATCTGACCGAGAGGAACGGCGGTTTCGGACGGCATGCGCCAAGATAGCGAGATCACCAAAAAAGGATAGCCGCTGGCGGTAAGGATGTCCGGATCGCCAGTTTGTGCGCTTCCTACTTGCTTTGGATCCCTACTACTTCGATTTGTCCGCGACCGTCACATTCCTGACAACCGTTCCGTTGCATCGGTGGCAGGCGACGAGGAACCGGGCGTATCAGGGACCGACGGTGTAACCGGATCTGATGGGCCGCGCGGACCACCCGGGTCCCAGTTGCGATGGGCTTGGCTGGCTGCAGTGAGCGATGTGGGGACGCTCGTCCGGGGTCAGAACGTGACTGCGGCGAGCCGCCTGAACTCCGACAGATATATGGTCACCTTCAACTCAAACGTTGAGGTGGCGAACGGCTACTATTTCGCCACGCCCGGACTCACCGGGAACTGGGGAGTGTCCGGCAAGCCGGCATTTTCTGCCAACTACTCAGCGCCAAATTCGGTGCATGTCGAAGGTGCGTATGGGGCAGCTACTTCGACTGTTCATTCAGCCTCGTCGGATTCTACAGAGTCGTGGGCACCGCATCTTTCAGCGTACGGTCAGTCTTTCAATCATTCGACGATGACTTCTCCTTTACACTCTCCTCGTTCTAGGGCTACAAAGCGCGACGCAGACCGACTAAGGGAGCGACTTCCTCCAGAGAATCGTGAAGCAGCCTCCGCACGACCCGTTGCGCTGCTCCGAAGCCGCCGTCGAGGAATGAAGCGCCGATGACCGCTTCGAGATGTGTCGCGTACATCCGGGTTCGGTCCAGGGTCGGGACATTCTTCTCCAGCCCCTTCCCCGTTCGAATAACAGGCTTCAAGCCAATCTTCTCGGCCAATCGCGCGAGGGCAACGTTCGACGTCAGGCCAGACCTCAGCTCATGAAGGCGTTGGACTTCGGCGGGCCCCAACCGCTTGAGGAGCTCGGTGGTAATGACCGTCTCCAGTATTGCATCGCCGAGCCAAGCCGTTCGCTTCACGAACTGACGCGACTCCCCGGTCGTCCCGGGCACCGAATTATGCGTGACGGCCCGTTCGAGCAAGGTTCGATCCTCGAATGAGTATCCGAGCCGCGCTTCGATTCCCTCCTCGAAGATAGGTGGGTGGCGATCCCACCAAATGCGAACCCAGCAGTTTTCCGGGTTTCTTGTGGCTTCGACAATATCCTCGGGGCTCGAGTCTTCGCCGCCGACGTAGAGGTGCATTGTATCGAATCCAGCTTCGAATCCAATGATCTCGTGGTGCCGCCACGACATTTGAAGGAGGGGAGGCTCGTGGCGCTGAGCCAGGCCGTGCTCCGGGCGCACCACGGCAGACGTCACGTCAAGGCCCTCCGGGACGTCCCTGGTGATTGCGAGGTCGCCCACAGCATCAAAGACGAGTCGGAAAATTAGGTGTTCGACCATCTCGATTCCGTGGCCGCCACCCATGTAATCCGGGTCGAAAGGCTTCCAATCATCGAGGAACTCCAACAGAGCCGTTGGGGAAGTCTGAACGAGCCCGAGAACTGGCAGGACTAGAAGTCGATCCTCCATTTCGGCATAATGGCGCTGCACGACCCGATTGAACAGGCTTGCCTCCGGCAAGTCGGTCCCTCCGAATGAGTGCACGCGCTTCTTCAGATCGTCGATGGCAACAGCGGGAGGGCGGACCGGAAAACAAAGAAATGCGATTTCTTCGGCGTCCGGAAAGGCGGAGGGTCCCAGGCGAAGCCGACCATCGGCGAGCTGTGGGGTCCCGTCCTTCTTGTTTATGGAGTATCGTACTTCGACACCCTTGGCCGCCAGGATCCCACGTACGAAGTCCGAAGTGAGTTGACTCCGTCCGTACGCGGAATTGAATAAGGGATGCGAGAGTTCCAGCCATCGAGGCCCTGCAATCCGCGACAATGTGCCACTATACTCGTTCACAAATGCACGGAAGCCTTTGGCGGTGGTGTCAAGCCGATAGTGACGAGTTCCCCATTCCTGCTTCTTCGAGCGTCGGCCGTCGACCTTGAGGATTCCCACCTTTGCGAGTCGTTCACAGATTTCCCGCGCCTCTGCTATCGTGACCCTCCCGTAGGAATCTTTTCGAAGCCCAGTGGGATTCGCGACATAGGCGAGGTCGTGCGAGAGAAACACGTTCAGGAGCTCGATTTGCTTCGCGCTGAGACGGGACACGGGCCTGCGCCGAGCCGTACCCAATTACGTCCCCCGCGCTATGTAAGACCATCCAGAGAGTTCAGTCTTCCGCTCAAGTGTGAACTCTGGGCAGGTTAGGTCCGGCAGGATGAACGATGGGCTGGCACGTTGTGGATGCGCGCGCCGTCGATGCAAACCCCCGTAGCGTCCTTTGAGGGCGGGACCCTGCGATGATGTTTGCAGACACTTGGAGTTCCAAGTGTCTGCAACCCGAGTCCATGTGAGAGGCCTTAGGTCTCTAGTTCGTCGGGGGTGATTGGTCTTAGCTTCGGTGGACGAGTTACATTGAGCTCTTTCCTCACTTTTTCCCAGCTCAACAGAAAGCGGCCGGCACTACCGGGCCATGCGGTCGGCACGCCGACCAACGGTTCTAAGAATCCTTCTTCTCGTAACCACGAAAACGCCTCGGCGACTTCGGCAGGCTCACCTTTGTCGCGGATATGAGTGCACCACTCATCGCAGACCCCGCCTTCGCATTGTCTGATCACGTGCCAAAGCACCTTCCACGCAAGCGGGCGCTGGTTTCCCGTCAATCCAGAGACAAGCTTCGGATGAGCCTTCCGGAATCTCCCGTAGGCACTTACGTTGTCCGGATTGTAGCGCGGATTCCTCGTATACTGGCTATAGAGATCTCGCGTCACGCGAATTCCGTCCTCATAGTTCGAACAGAAGATCAGGTGATACAACTGTCCCTGCTTCGGTACGAATGGCAAGGGTAGAACCCAGCGGAACCACTTCATCAGTCTCTTTCGATACTCTTCAATGAACGCCTCCTCACGAACCTGCTGGTCATTGTTAACGAGGACGGCGCCCCGCCAAGCCCGATCTCCAAACAGGGCGTCGGCTGCTTCGATCGCGTCAAGTTGCCCTCGCGTCCACAGCGCTTCGTTGTCCGAGGTCGGGAGCGCGGCGAGGTCCTGCCCCGAGCCGTACCTTCGGCCGGTGAACCAGTCAGACGTGAACACGAATATGATGAACTCTGTTCCAGTCCTGTAGAAGCTCCATATGCGGCGCCGCGCGACCCGGTCTATAGTATCCCATTCTATGTGGAGCAAAGGATCGAAGAAGAAGATGGAGTTCCCCAGCCGGATTCTCTCGATGGCATCCAAGGCCCTTTGAAGATCGAAGTTAAACAGATAGACTCCCGAATCGTTCTGGTCAATCGAGCCACCCGCTTGATCAACGGGAACGTTTGCCCATCTGCGGCTGATCACTCGCTTTTGGCGCACGTAGCAGTCGGAGTTTTGTTCGACCAAAACGACAGATAGAGCTCCCGTCGGGAGGCCGGAGTCGTACTTGAGCGAAAGTGCGTGTCCTGCAGATCCGAGGATGGTTTCGTTAGTTTCCTCGATGTATACCTCCCCTGTGGCGGCATTCATGTCGACGATGGCGGTGGGATGGCGGTACTGCAGAGTTGGCCCGCCGGAGGTGATTTTCCACCAGAATCCGTAGTAGTCCCCGACGATTCTCGTCTTGAGCCTGGTTCCTGCGGGTCCGCTTAGAAGGACCGCGTCGCCGTGGAATCCAAGCATCCTGATGCGAATACGCCTAACCGTGTTGATATTTATTGCGGCGCGTCTTTTGTATATTCGAACTGGGCGCCTTGACAAATGTTCATCAGTGTGACGCCAGGGTCCGAGAGCCGTGCTCCGCGCCCCCGATCCACTCACGGTGGACGTCCCTCGGGGCGTGTCAACGGGGAAGTATCGCTGCAGCATCCCCCTCATTCGCCAGTCGGGGCTGACGTCGAAGCAGCGCGGTGGTGTGGGGAAGAACCTCAGCGATGGATGGAACCTCAACTTCGCCGTTGGCTGCACGCATGCCTGCCCGTTTTGTTATGTCGACCCGATCCACAAGCGGTTTGGCGAGTCGCGGTACGGACCGATAGTCAAGGAAAGATGGGGAGACTACTTCCTCGTCCCAGAGAATCTGGATGAAGCCATCGAACGCACCCCTTGGCAAAGATGGAAGGGCGTCGAGGTGATGATGTCCTCCACGCACGATCCATATCTTCCAAAACTCGCACCGGCCGCGCGGAGTATCCTCGAGCATGCGCTGCCCGCTGGGGTCAACATTTGTCTCCAGACCCGATCGTTCCTCGTCAAGAATGACCTTGACTACATCGCAACTTTTCCTCGACAGGTTCGTCTTCAAGTATCGCTCGCAACTTTGAATCGGGAGCTTGCACGAAGGATTGAGCCGCGAGTCCCGCCTCCTGAAGCTCGGATCGAGATTCTCCGCATGGCTAAGGCTCGGTCGATCCGAACCGGTGTCATCTTGGCACCCATCATGCCACCGTCAAGAGTCCGCCCGGATGTCCACTCTGACATTCGGGACCTAGCACAGGCCCTCTCTCGAATCGGGCCCGATTACGTGTATGGCGAATCGATGCATAGACGAGGAGAGAACGTGTCGCTTGTTGAGGATCGACTCGGGGAGCAGCTACCGAAGATGAAAGACTTCGACGAGATGTGTGGAAAGTGGTTTCGTGATGAGCTCCGCCTGGCAGGCTTGAGAGGTACGTGGTGGCCAGAAAAGCAACGATGAACAATTTGAACGGCCCCCCGAACAGGGTCCGTGGCGAAACTTGAACCAAAGGTACTCGCGAAAGCGGACGGGCGGATCACCGAGTGTCCACGCTCTCGGGGCCAGCGGGCCAACAAACTTGGAATGACCCGCACACCACTTCGCACCATGAGAGGATGCCTGGGGGGAAGCATGTCGCGGACCATCCCTAGAATTGAACATGACCTGCATCGAGGATTAGGATTGTGCTGTAGTTTGTCGTTTCTCTGACCATAGAGCGTAACCCCATCCAACAAAGCTCAGACTCAGCACGATGCCGACGATGTTGAAGATGAGAATCGTCGGCGACCCGGAACCTGAAAGGCCAGACGCAGTCGCGACACCCGAGAGAACGAGGACTGCGAGACCCAGGATAAAAATTGCGGGAATTACTGCCATGACAACAAGCCAGACTGTCCAGCGTGGAAGAACCGCGGCACGGACCATCGCGGCTCCAAATGTGATCCAACCGCCGAAGAAAACGAGGAAGCTCAGCGCAAGTGCGACCAAATAGGCGGATGACGATCTCAGGGAGTCGTACAATGCGGGATCATTCGCGACGAGAAAAGGAAAGATGATGACCTCAATCCACAGTAGCTCCATGCCTTCTGAAATCGCACCGATGAGAGTCAGGGCAAATCCAAGCAGTCCCAAGCGGCCTGTTTCCTCGGCTTGGCGGGCGTACAACCCAATCAAGCCAAAGATGAGCGGTATCGCTGACACGAATGCAAGAAGATGGGCTGGCACCCAGCGGCTGCTGGCGACGTCCGAGGCCGTCTCACTCAAAGGATGAATGACGAGGCCGACCACCCCAAGGATGCCGGCAATCATCAGCGCCAGTCCGCTCCAGCGGATCAGGTTTGAGGCCTTCATGACATGTCAAGTCTCCCTGCTTCTGTGGAATGCGGGAGACGCATTAGAAGCTTGCCGGATGGATGATGCCGAAGATCAGCTCGGCAATCGATTGCGGCCACCTCCTCTTTCGCCGCGGTTAGTCCACCTCACAGGCAGTTCGAATCCGGTAGGCGGCGACCTCGTCCAAGTGGCAACTTCGAAGCCCGGTCTCGAGGACATGATCGTGCAGGTCCTTGCGACGGGGGTTCGCCGAACGGACCTGCATCACGTTGAGGAACCAAGTCGGACGACCGCGAGACGCTCGTCCGCGGTCACGAGACCACGATTTCGCCCCACATCTGCGGATGCGGCGTACAGTGGTAGTAATAGGTCCCGGCCTGAGAGAAGGTATGGCTCCACGTCTCACCCGTGGTCAAAAGAGGCGAACCGAACTGGCCGGTCACGTTGCTCGTGACGGTGTGTCCCGTCGTGTCTTTGTTGACCCACGTGACGGTGCCGCCCACCGACACCGTGAAATTCCGGGGGGTGAAGGCCATTCCCGCTGACTGGGCTCCCGGCACAATCGTAATGTCGGCCTTGACGCCGGTTATGTTGCCGAGGATCACGCCTGCGCCGATCGCTCCGACGATGAGCCCCCCCACGACGAAGCCGATGATGCCAATCGTCAACAAGCCGCCCGCTGAATTTGGCGTCGCAAGGTATCGCTTCTGAAGCAGCCCGGACTTCGCGTGGACAATCGAGAGAATCGAGAAGATTGCAACGAGAATGAGGGCGGGGATTCCCGAGATGGCCAACGGAAAAGCGGCATCCGCCGGATTCGCGAGACTCGGCACGAGGAAAGAACCGAACAGGACGAGGAACAGGATGCTCACAACCGCTGTCAGCACGGAAGTCCAGCGTTTGCCCTTGAGACCCAGGTAGGCGGAGACGAAGAAGAGAACCATGAACACGAGGATGCTCGCGGCAATCGGATCCAAGATCGACGCGGGGGAGGCCACCAGGGTCGGTAGGGCGAGGCCGAGGATCACAAGGCCAAAATAAACGAATCCACTGAAGATGACCCACAAGGCGAACGGCTTCTGCCGTATGCGGTCCCAAATTCCACTGCTCCCCTCCAACGAATTCCCCCCACCCACACCATCGTGGGGGGTACTAGTAGGTTTTGGAACCGGACTCAGGAAGAGCCCGCGGGCGCTCCACGGTGTGGCCGGTCGGCGAATCGTTTTCCGTCCTGCCTCGTTAGTCCGAGACGTCCCGCGTTCCGGTTCGAATCCGGTCGACTGCGGACCAGCCGAATCTTAGCCACTGATAGTACGACTCTCGTGAGGTCCGAAAGTAGCACGATGACCGATGGAACGCCGCTTGACCTCGATTGGAACATCGACAACAAGCCGCACTCCGCCGGTCAAAGGCTATCCGCTGCCCTGGTCATGCAGTCCCATGACTCTGCGACCGGCTCCGCGGACGCATTTGAGAGAGAAGCCAGATCCTTTCCCACAGCTAAGGATTAAGTCGAGGACATCGGTTCAACGTCGTTGAGTGATCCGTCGCTTGCCGCTGCCAAGCAGCAGATGCGCGCACTTCGGGACCGAGCTCTCCAACTCCGCATTACCGCAACTGTTGGCAGGTCCTCCAGGACGGGACCGATGGACCGTGTCCAGGATGAACTCCTCTCTAAGCTCGGAGGAGCAGCAGGGCAGGAGTTCTTCGGCGGTCGGCGATTTGGTTCTGTTGTCGGTCGCGCCATCTCCCAAGATTCGCGAGCGAAGTCTCGCGCAGCTCTGATGATGCAGGCGAGCCGCGACGCCCTCCAGGTTGTGGACGAGACGACCAGCATCTTGAGCGGCGTCATGACGTTATTGCCTCCTCGATTCTACGCGCTCCTTGCAGGCCGGCTCTCGAAGGCGCGGTCGGCGGTCCGGCCTGGAACAATCCTCCAGCACTCGACATCGGTCATGGATCAATTTCTGGCATTCGAGCCACCTAGCCGGAGCCTGGATGCTCCTCATGAGGATTATGCGATCCTTCGACAGTTGGAGACCGCCCTTCGCGGCCATATTCGACTCAGGTTGTCGGGACTCACCGCAACTTGGTGGATTCAGAGAGTTCCGGAGGACGTTCGGAAGAACGCGGAAGATAGGAAGCTTCGGAGGGAAGGCATGTGGCCTTGGTCGGAAGGCGGACAAGTCGAACTCCTTGCCTACCTCGACTTCGCCGACTACCTGAAGATCATCTCCAGGAGGGACAACTGGCGGGACGCGTTTCGGTCGACCTTCAAAGACGAAGAGATTCTCCGTGCCAAGTTGCGCGAGCTCGAAGCCATCCGGAACGATGTCGCACACATGCGCCCGCTGACCGCGGCGCAGCGCACGAAGCTTACGCTGCATTCCGACGAGTTGCTGGGAGCCATCCGGGGGGCATCATGATGGGATCGATCAGGAAACCAGGTAAGAACCAACTTCTGAGCTGCGAATAGAGACGCTGCCTTCTCCTCGCCCCGGCAGACGACATCGCGTGAGGAGTCGAAGGCGGTTTCCTCGGCCGGATCGTCCGGCCGGCCGTCGGACGAGCAACGTTCAAGTCCGAAATGTCCAGTAAGGCATGCATGGCCAATGTAGTGCATGCTTTCGTGGAGGGGGTCCCGGCGAAGAAGAAGAAAGCGCGGGGTGACAAGCAGACCCCGGCCCGATGGAAGGTCGCCGTCCAAGCCCAGACGGCGGGCTTAGCAAAGATGGACGGTCCTTGCCAGCTCGACATTGAATTCATCCTCTTAGGGATCAGCTTCCCGAGCGACCATCCCTACGGTCCGGACCTCGACAATCTTCTCAAGAGCACTCTGGATGCACTTAACGAGACGGTCCTGAGTTCCGTAAAGGGGAAGGATGGAGCCATCGTAGACCTGCGGGCGAGGAAGCGGAAAGCACGGGAGGGTGAGCCTACCGGTGCCCGAATCATTTTCGCGGGGACGGTTCTTCCCGGCGAAGGTCAGGGGGCACTACGATGAAGGCGCGCCCTAGCAACGAGGATGGTACCCAGGATGCCAAGACCTCGTTCGCTTCGGATTGGAAGGAACTGCTGTCCGGAGCGCGTGAATGGACCCTCAAGATCGTTAAGGAGCCGTACCAGACGTGGAAGTCCCGAGACTGGCACAGGCTGGCGGACCTCTACTCAATTTCGAGTATCACAGACGTCCTCGAGTTCGACAGCCTGCACGAAGCCTTGCGGAGTCACGATTGCGTTCCTGACAGGAAGACGTTGCTCAGAATTGGTGACTGGAAGACCCCCAGGGCCAAGCGATGGCTGGGGGAAAACGAGGACGCGGACATAGCGAGCACAACAAAGCGAGCCTTCCAAATCGTAATGCGAGAGAAGACGCTGGAAGCCTCGAACCATGCGATGGAGCTTCTCTGGGATGACGACGAGGGCCTGTACGGACTGGGCGTACCCATGGCGTCGACTCTCTTGACGATGTTCGATCCTGTCAATTTCGGCGTGATTGACACGTACGCTTGGTATTGTCTCTTTGACGAGAAGGATATCCAGACGTCAAGTGTCGCGCACTGGGAGAGGTATCTTCCACTCATCCAGCGAATCGCTCAGGAGAGAGGGATGAGGTGTCGGGATGCGGATGCAAGCCTATGGTACGCAGGTCAAATCAGATACTCGTTGTCCGAATTGAGTCCCCCGCGTAATCGTGCTTAACGCGCCCTATTCTCATAATCGGGCGGTCTGAATGCCGCGAATAGTCCCCCGACCGTTTACAAGCGGCTGTCCGTCTGTCGCCATCGCCGATTCGAATCTTCAGGAGCCCGTGCGGCAGGTCGCCAGGCGGACCTGACGCCCGCAACCGCAGTGCGCGGCATTGCGCGGGAATATCCGTCCGCCTTCGTTGATGCCTCGTCAGCCATGGAGTTTGTACAACAGTGTTTTACACGTTTCTCCATGGGGCGTGATATAGTAGATGGTTACACCATCTACTACTAGACGGCGCGTTGAGCAACATTTATTCTACCTCGGCCGTCATGTCAGGATCGTCGTCCACACCATCCCCTTGTGACCCACGCGACTCCCGAGCCCCTTCGCCTTCAAGCCAACAACCTACACGGAACGTCGACGGGTCTCGCCGTTTTCGACAAGTCCAATCAGCCGGACGATCACCGCCGCTTAGAGTTCGCCCACGAAGTCGCCACGGACGATTGCGATTTCCCGGTCGGGGCCCGGGTCTTCGCCGCCCTCTGTAAATCGGATTCCGATGATGCCGCCGGACTGCGGGAGGAGGTCGCGGTCGCATGAGAGTCGCCTCGTATTCCCGCGTCTCCACGGACGACCAGGCCCGAGAAGGATACTCGCTTGCCGCGCAGGCGAAACGCCTTCGGGCGTTCTCCGACGCGCAAGGTTGGATCGTTGCCGCCGAGTACGTCGACGACGGCTACACCGGCCGCGACATCCGGCGGCCCGCGTACGAGCGGATGATGGCGGCGCGGGACACGTGGGACGCCATCCTCGTCCTGAAGATCGACCGGATCCACCGAAACTCGCGCAACTTCATGGGGATGATGGACGACCTCCGTCGCTGGGGGAAGGACTTCGTCTCCGCCACCGAATCGCTCGACACATCGACGGCCACGGGCCGGTTCGTCGCGGACATGCTCCAGCGGATCGCCCAGCTGGAGTCGGAGCAGACGGGCGAACGCGTGGCCATGGGGATGCGTCAAGCCGCGGAGGAAGGCAAGTTCCTCGGGATGTCGGACCCGTACGGCTACCGGTACGATCCCGTCGCCGGGAACCTCACCATCGTGCCGGCCGAGGCGGCGGTCGTTCGCGCAATCTACCGTCTCCGGGATGAAGGCCGCACCCTCCGAGAGATCACGGAAACGTTGAACGCGGGCGGCGTCCCGACGAAACGCGGTCGGCGCTGGTCGAAGCGTCAGGTCTTCCGCGTCTTGCACTCCCCGCTGTACGCGGGCGTGAGGCGCTGGCTGGACGTCGTGACACCGAACGCCCACGAGGCGATTCTCGTTCCCGCGATCGACAATACGAGGACAAGGAGGCGGACTCCACGCCGTCCGGACGCCTGAGGCCCGGCTTCGTGAAGATCGCCGGCGTGGCGCGGGACGTGGTGAAGCTCAATCTCCTGGAGTTCATGCTCGAAGAGGACCTGCCCAGCCTCTCGCAAGCCGTTGGAGCCGCGCTCGAGCAGTGGCTCGCCGACCGCCGCAGGCGTCGTGCGGGTCCGCCCGCATGTGACGGGGCCGGGTCCTCCCAGGACAGGGACGGGGTTCTGAACCCCGCGCCGCCGACTCAGAACCCCTCTTCTTCGACGGAGGGCCAGGGATGACGCGAGGCGTCGAGGACGGCGGATTCGGGAGACGAGCCAGGGCCGATCGGGTCGTCTCCACCGAGGGCCTCAAGCAGCTTGTCCTCGCCCAGTTCCCGGAGGGTCACCCCTTGCGCGAAGTGATCCTCGCAGAGCGGGAAATCCTGTCGTCCGAGGAACTCCTCGCCAAGTTGTCGGTGTGGCTCGTGCTGCTCAACCGGAGAATCTGAGGACCGCCCGGTCGTCTGGCAGCTGCGTGACCCATTCCCAACCTTGTTCGAGGTACGCTTCCACCCCGGAGAGGGCCACGACCTTCTGCTTCGCGCCGTTGACGTGCCCATTCCCGTTCGGCGTCGGGGCGCCGACGAGCTTCTCTCGGACGATCCGCTGGAGCTCCGCGTCCGTCAGCGCGTCCAGGTCCATCTTGCCGATTTCCTTCTCGGTCAGCCCCGCGACGAGGAGCATCTGTCGGCGGAACGAGGCTTTCATCTCGGCCTCGTGGTCGGCGGGTTTCGCCGTCTCAAGGAACGACAGGCTGCGACGGTACGCGTCCCGCATGTCCTCGATCAGATCCGGCGGCAAGCGGCCTTTGTTCGTCGTGTACCGAGCCTCGATGTCTCCGACGTGCCCCATGAAGAACGCACGGTACGAGTGGGTTATCTTGCCCCGGCTCTCGGCGAGGAGGAGTTGCGTGTCAAAGTACGCCCGCAAGACGTACGGACGCCAAACGAAGCCGGCGGCGCGGATGGCCTTGCGGATTGCGTCGCCGACGTTGATCGACGTCAGGAAGGCCTTCTTCGACCACGCGGGTGCGATGACGTCGCTCTCCTCGCCGATTTGCTCGCCCTCTCGGAGGCGTTCCTCGAGGTACGCCTTGAGGAAGTCGGCCGCCTCTCCTCCGATGAAGCTGAGGTACTGGCGACCTGACTTGCTCAGCTCCGGCCGGACGACGACAATCGCGGGCAGTTTCCGGAACGTCACCGTCTTCCCTTTCACGATGACGTCCGGCAGGTCCGAGAGGCGCAAGCCGTCCGTCCCGCGGTAGTTTCCAAGCGTCTCGGGGCGCAGGCCGGCGTGGGCCATGAACGCCGCCGCGACGCGTTCCCGGGACGAGGCAGCGAGGAAGATCCGCCGGAGCTCGTCCTGCGTCGGCACGCGTTCCTTCGTCAGCGTCGGCGTTGCTTGAGTCCCGTGGACCTTGATCCGGTGCTCCCATGGCACGTTGTTGAAGGAGAGCCACGAGCGTAGCGCCTTCAGGGTCGACTCGATGTATCCGCCCGACAGGCCCTTCGATTCCATCGAGGACACGAGGTCCGTCAGGAAATCCCGCCGGTCGTCGCTCTTCATGCCGATGAGGTCGGCGGGCCGCTTGTCGTTCGCGCGGCACACGTTCCCGAGGCGGCGCAGGTAGACATCCGCGGTGACGGCGGAACCCCGTGCAACATTCCGGTACCAGCGGTCGATCGTCGGATCCTCCCGGAGGGCCGCATACCCCGCGCTTGAACCGGCTCCTCGAGAGACCCGAACCATGCCGAAGGGATTCCCCAGGAGGGTAGATATAGGTTCCGAACCGGATTGTTAGTGGGTCCGTCCGGATTTGAACCGGAGTCGCCAGCACCCCAAGCTGGTAGGATTTCTTGCGGGCGGGCAGACCGCAAGGCCCCCGCGCCCAAACCAAGCTACCCCACGGACCCGCGGGCGTCTCGAAGGACAACCGGACTAAAAACTCTTCCCCGCGACTGCCCGGATCATCCGAACGGGAGGACCTCGTCGATCAGCTCCGCGTGGGACAGGATCATGCGGCGGCAGCAGTACCTTTTCAGCCCGAGCGTGTCGAGGACCTTGACCGGATCTTCTCCTCCGCGCGTCCGCTCGACGAATGGTTGGAAGGCGCTCCCGACGACCTTGCCACACGTGAAACACCGGACGGGGATGATCATCGACTCACCTGTACGACTTCTGCCGCTTCTTGCGCGCGCCGCGGCCCAGCGGATTCTTCGGCAGCTTGCGGCGGGTGTCCGGCACGATCAGGGTGCGGTCATATTCCCGGAACAGCGTCTCGAGGTCCTGGTCGTTCAGGTACTGCACGAGGCCCCGGGCGATCGCCGTCCGGACGGCATCGGCCTGGCCCATCACGCCGCCGCCGTGCACGTTCACGTTGATGTCGATCGAGTCGACTTTCCGGCCGGCGAGCTTGAGCGGCTCGAGGATCTTCAGCCGTCCGAGTTCGAACGGGTACATCTCGACGGGCACGCTGTTGATCCGCACGATGCCGCGGCCCTTCGTGAGCGTCGCCCTCGCGACCGCGGTCTTGCGCTTCCCGCTTGCGACGATCGCCTTCATGCTCGGACCTCGAACTTCGACCCGAGGAGCTTCGAGATCTCGCCGAGGCTGATGAACGGCCCTTGCGGCGGGCGCTTCGCGACCTCGATGGTCTCGAGCGGCTTGTCCTTGAACTCGGCGGGCACGGAGAGGTAGACCCGCAACCGCTTCAGCGCGGTCCGTCCGCGCGGTTGCTGGTACGGCATCATGCGCGAGATCGAGCGGCGGAGGATCATGTCCGGCCGTCGGGGGTACGCGGGGCCGATGCCGCGCATGCGGCTCGCGGTGCTCCCTCGGGCGTGGGCCGCCCGGTACTCCTGGAACACCATGTGCTTCTTGCCCGTCACGATCGCGTGCTCTGCATTCACGACGACGATCTCCTCGCCGTTGAGCAGGCGTTTCGCGACGACCGAGGCCATCCGGCCGACGACATGTCCGGTCGCGTCGATGATCGGCATCGTCACCCCATGATCCGGATGCCGGAGCCCTTCGGGTTCTGGACGGCGAGCTCGAGGAGGCCGATCGCCCGTCCGCCGGCCGCTTCGATCTTCTTCCGCGCGGCTTCCGACGATCGGAAGGCGGCGACCGTCACCGCCGTCGTGATCTCGCCCGTCGCGAGGACCACCCCGGGGACGACGATCTGCTCGCCCTTGGCCGCATACCGGCTGAGTCGCGACAGGTTGACCTCCGACCAGTTCTTTCGCGACCGCTCGAGGCGCTCGGCGACGTCCCGCCAGATCGGCGCCTCGGCCTTGCGGGAGACCTCCCGCAGCTCGCGCACGACGCGCTGGAGGTGAGGGTTCGTCTTAGGGGTCTTGGCCATGAAAACGGGCCTTGCGATGCGCGTTAAAAGGGGTGCTCGATTTAAACGTTTGGGCGCGGACCGGGTCCGCTCCACTTTCGCTGGCCGGAGACCGCTCCCGCCGGCAACCGACGAGTCCATCGCGCAAAAGTATTAATATCAGGCGCTCCAGAATAATAGTGGGTGTCGGGTCTCCGGGGGGTGGACGGGTCGTGATTCGTTTTGGACCGTCGGGAATCCCGCTGTCGTGCAAGGGCCGCACGCTGCGGGACGGCATCGAGGACATCCACAACCTTGGCCTGACCGCCATGGAGGTCCAGCTCGTCCGCGTCAACTTGAACGAGCGGTATGCGGGCGACGAGGACGTCGGCCGCACGCCCCGCGAGATCCCCGGAGAGCTGACCGTCCAGATCGGACGGAAGGAGGATCGCAAAGAGGTCCTGATCTCGTCCCTCGACGAGAAGATCGAGAAGGGGGACGTGCTGTACAGCCTCGCCTCCGGCATCGCCGGGGACTACCAGGAGCTGCAGCGGCTCGGCGACCTGGCGCGGGAGCTCGACATCGAGCTGTCCCTGCACACGCCGTACTACATGGATCTCGCCGACGCGGACGGCCTCGCGCAGAAGAGCGTCCAGAGCGTGGTCTGGGGTGGCATGCTCGCGGAGGCGATGGGCTCCCCGATCGTCGTGACGCATCTCGGGATGTTCGGGGAACTCGCTCCGAAGGAAGCGATGACGCGCATCGCGAAGAACCTCCGGCTCATCCGCGACGCGTACAAGAAGGGCAAGATCCACGCCCGGCTCGGCATCGAGGCGAGCGGCCGCACGGAGGTCGTCGGCAGCCTCGACGAGATCCTGACGTTGGTGAAGAACGCGAAAGGCATCCTCCCCGTCCTGAATTTCGCCCACGTCCACGCGCGGGGCTTCGGGCTCTTCAAGCGTCCCGAGGACTTCGACGACGTCCTGAGTAAGCTCGAGAAGGTCTCCGATGGAGGGCACATTCACTCGCACTTC